>JAAHTH010002599.1_pt1 | contig 13568 bp, 23 predicted proteins | sample 6116091 | NCBI WGS metagenome assembly JAAHTH01 (sample SAMN13939990, study PRJNA603662) | sponge metagenome | isolation source: marine sponge | host: Mycale hentscheli | place: New Zealand | collected 2006
CCTGAATTAGCTTTATATCATCCAAAAACAATAGATAGACAGGAAAAACAAAACGCTTATTACGATACATTATGATACCAAATATATTTCATTTTGTTTATATTAAAGAACGTCCCTGGAGATTACATCATTATTTATCTGTTAAGTCTGCTATAGTTAGATCTGGTGCAGAAAAAGTAATTATATGGGTTGATGAAGAACCTGAAGGTAAATATTGGGATAAGACTAAAGAAATAGTTGAAGTGCAACGAGTAAAAGCTCCAACAGAAATATTTGGTAAACCTATTACTCAACCTGCCCATAAATCTGATGTAATACGTTTACAAGTACTAATTGAATATGGGGGAATATATGCTGATACTGATGTAATTGTGATGAAACCCTTTACTGATTTATTAGACAATAGTTTTGTAATGGGACAACAAGGTATTGGGGGGAATGAAGGATTATGTCCTGCTACAATGTTAAGTGAAAAAAATTCTACATTTGCTAAAACTTGGTTAGCTGGATTTAAGGATACATTTGAAGGAGGACCTCCCGGTTCACCTACTTGGTGTACCCATTCTGTTAATTTACCTGCTTATTTAGCTAATACAATGCAAGAACATATTACTTTGGCTGACCATGAAGCATTCTTTTGGCCCCTATATCATCAAGAACATGTTGAAGTTTTATTTGAAAAAAATTACTCTTTCCCAAATGCTTATTCCCACCACTTATGGGAATCAAGTGGTAAAAAGTACTTAAATGAAATGACAGAAGATAAAATAAAAACAGAAAATACTACTTTTACTAAGGCTGTAAGAGATTTATTATGAATTTAGTTATATTTGCTTCTGATGCTAAAGGATTAAGTTCTTTAAATAGTATTATACAAGAAGCTAATTCTTTAGGTATTAAATTGTTTGCGATGGTAACCCAATCAACACAATTAAAACACCCTATATATCAACAGGGGGATTTTCAGACATTATGTAATGTAGAAAGAAAATCTGTAGTTAGAAGTGAAACTTTGGGGGTAGATTTACCTTTTAAACCTGATTGGTTACTAGTAAATAGAGAAAGATGGAATCCTGAATTAGATATTATTAAAGAATTTAAATTAAAGTTTAATTCTAAAGTAGGGTTAATAGAACCTAATTCCCATATTTTAAATAATGCTGAAACTAGATTAGAAACTTATTCTAAAAACAGATTTATAGACTTAATTGATATATTTTTTGTCCATTCTTCCCAAGCCAAACATCAGCAACAATTAGCAGGATTCACAGGAAACATGGTAGTAGTTGGTAACCCTAAATATGATTTAAATCTTAATTCTGACCCAAATGTTTTAAATCAGTTAAAACAATTATATAATGTTGATCCTAATAAAAAACAAGTATTATTGTTTAGTTTAGTTAATCAACATAGAAATAGTATAAATAAAATATTTAAAAACATAGTAAATTCAAACCCTCAAGACCAATATTTTTACAAACCATATCCTGGGGAACCTTTCGATCCAAAATTTAAAAATGATTACTATCCTAAATTTTTTTTAGATAATTGTATTCCCATCATGGAAGAAAACCACATCTGGGGGATGTTTGAAATTTGTGGTAAACATATAGGATGTATGTCTTCTATTACTCATGCAACTCTACTCAGCCAAAGTGAATATCAGGATGTTAGTGTAGAATTAGATATACCTCAAAAATATTTAGATTTTTCGGGTGTATTTCAAGAAGGAGGTCCTGGATTAGAAAATAACAAGGCAATGTGGATGCGTAGTTTTGGTTTTACTAATGAATCCCAATTACGTAATTTACTCCCAATTCAGTATAAAAATGAAATTAAAAAATCAAATAATAAAGTTTGGGATAATTTGGAAAACCCAAAAGAATTACTTAAATTATTCGATGATTACAATGATAAAAACACTTCAAAACGTATTATAAATGAGTTACAAAAATAAGAAATTTTTTATTACAGGAGGAACAGGTTCTTTAGGACAGGCTTTAATTAAAAGGCTTACATCCCAGGGAGCTAAAATTATTATTTATTCTAGAGATGAGGGAAAACAAGCTTTAATTTTTGGTAATACTAGTATAACTCGTATTATTGGCGACATTAGAGATTATGATAAATTTAATACCTCATTAAGAATCCATAAACCAGATTATATCATTCATACTGCGGCTTTAAAGCGTATTGATGATATGGAATTCCATCCTGATGAATGTATTAAAACTAACATAGAAGGATCAGATAATGTAGCAAGGGCAGCTTTAGAAAATAATATTAAAAAATGTATTTTAGTATCAACTGATAAAGCTTGTAAACCTGTTAATGTGTATGGATCTTCTAAATTTATAGCTGAAAGGTTATTTACTAATTATGATTATAATTCTTCAAGTACTATATTTGCTTCTGTCCGTTATGGTAACGTAATTGCTTCTAGAGGATCCTTTGTTCCTTTATTTATGGATTGGATTAAAAAAGGTCAAACTATAAGAGTAACATCTGAAGAAATGACCCGTTTTTTGTTTACATTAGATGATGCTGTAGATGCTGTACTAGGGGCATTAGACAATGCCATGGGGGGAGAAGTATTTGTACCTCAAATAGATTCTTATACTTTACCTACATGTATTAAAGCATTAGAGAAAATTACAGGGGAATCAGCTACTACCAAAGTTACAGGATTACGCCCAGGGGAAAAGTTACATGAAGATATGTTAGCTGAGACAGAATTACCTTTTACTTACCAAGTTAAAGATGTTAATTTACTCCAAATTAGACCTCAATATACCCGTAGGACCCATTCTGATTCATATTTTAAAAAATATAATGGACCCCATTTTAACTCAGAATTATGGGTTAAAGAAAATATTGATAGTTTAGTAGAATTAATAAATAATGGACTTAAGTGCTAATGAAACTATTTGAAACTAAAATATCATCTTATGATGTAAACGTAAAAATAGCTCCTATTATACAAAGTGGAGAATTGGGGTTTGGTCCTAATGTTCCTAAATTTGAAGAAGAATTTGCTTCTTATAGCAATAAAAAGTATAATATTGCTTTAAACTCTTGCTCTGCAGCTGGGTTTGTTATGTTTGCTTACTTAAAAGAAAAATATGGTAAATGTGATGTTTATACCCCTAGTATTGGGTTTACATCCATGGCTTGGGCAGCTAAACATCATGGGCATAACTTAATATTTGTTGATGTGGATGATTCCATGTTAATGAGTGTTGAATCTTATAAAAATAATAGAAAAGAGAGATGTGAACGTTACAGTGATGGGGGGATAAAACCTGTTATAATGCCGGTTTTATATGGTGGTGTATCAACTATTCCTAATTTTATTGAAACCATAGAAAAAGATGGTTATAATGAATTTATAATACTAGACTCAGCCCACTGTGTTACCCCAACTATGAAATCAGATGTTTCACTATTTAGTTTTCACCCTTATAAACCAATAGCTGCCTCAGATGGGGGCATGTTATCAACAGATAGTGAAGAAATAGATGAATACACCCGTTCATATAGAAATTTTGGCAGACAAAACACTGATGGCGGTTACCAAATAGCAAGTGAAGGATTTAAATTTTATATGAATAATTTAAACGCTACAATTGCTTTAACCCAATTAGAAGCATATAAAAATAATTGCGATAATCGTAAAGTAGTATGGGATAAAATCCAATCAATAGAGTGGGGTGGTAGATTAGTTAAACATGACAATTCATCGTCTTATTACGTTGGTACTTTAATAGCTAAAAATTTAACCATAGCTAAAGAATATAGAGAAAAATATTGTGAAGCTAGATTATATCCTCCACTACATGAACAACCTTACTATCGTGAATGTGAAAAAGGGGATTTATCTAATACTAAAAAATTATACAAATTACTAGTTAATTTACCTTTATATGGGAAAAACATTTATAATAGCTGAAGCTGGTGCAAACCATAATAGAGATTGGGATACTGCCATAAAATTAATAGATACTGCTTATGAATCTGGAGCGGATGCAGTAAAATTCCAAACATATTCTTCTAATACTTTATATGCTTCTAATACTCCTAATTTTGCAGGGTACAAAAATATTAATAAGCTTATAAAAGATATTGAATTACCTAGATCATGGCAAAGGGATTTAAAGCAGTACTGTGATAACAAAGGTATAGAGTTTATGTCTACTCCATTTGATGAACAGGCAGTAGATGAACTTGTATCCCTTGGAGTGAAACGTTTAAAGATTGCTGGGTTTGAAGCAACTGATCCTCGTTTTGTAGAAGTAGTAGCATCAACTGGGCTCCCTATTATAATGTCAGCTGGAATTGGATTTAACTTTAAATACTGGGGGAAATTTTTAAAAATATTTAAAAAATATAATAATCATGTTACACTCTTACACTGTAATAATGCTTATCCCACCCCTATAGAAGATGTATGCTTGGATTCAATGAATAGTTTAGCTAACCTTATTAATGTATCAGAAATAGGCTTTTCAGATCATACTATGTCTACTTTAACACCCTCATTAGCTGTAGTTAAGGGAGCTACTGTAATTGAAAAACATTTTACTTTAGATAGACAAATGGAAGGACCAGATCATCCATTTGCATTAGAACCTAATGAATTAAAAGAAATGATTCAATTTATACGTGAAGCAGAAAAATCAAGAGGATTTAAGGTAGGTTACACTACTTCTGAACAATCATTTAGTAAAGCAAGACGTTCAGTAGTTAGTAAAATTAATCTAAAAAAAGGAGATATTTTAACTAAAGATAATATTACTACTAAACGTCCTTTTTTAGATAATTCAATCCCTGCTATAGATTATAATGATATTTTAGGTCAAATTTTAAAAGACGATATTAAGGCAGATACCCCTTTAAATAAAAATTTAATTTCATATTATGAACCAACTCCAATCTAATATAATACAGGAACTTAAAGAAAATGGGATTGCAAAATCTCATGTTAAGGATTTGTTTGATGATTTTACTTTAAGACAATTTGAAAATTCTTTTCAATTTTTTAATAATTTTGTTTCATCCCCTCACATTCAAAATAGATGTAAAAAAATAGCTGAGGGTAATCCTATAAGGGATAGAAATAAATGGTATGAAATTACACAATATGAATACTTGAATAGAGCTTTAGGCTTAAATGATGGGGATGTTATCAATATGTATTTGTCTCCTATTTTAACAGAAATGGCTGAGGTATTTCATGGTACTACCCCTAAATTACGTAATGTGCTTACTTGGGTTCATCCTCAAAATATTCTAAAATCAGAAATGGCATCTCAAATTTGGCATAGAGATCAAGAAGATTGGGCTATTTTTAAAGTATTTATATATTTTTCAAATATAACTACTAAAAATGGTGCTTTAAAATACATTAAAAAAACTCAACATGGAGGCAAATACCAGGATATTACTAACAATATGAATGGTAAAAGCACAAGTCAATTTAATTACAAACTTCCTGAAGAAGAAGTAGCAATAGCTGAAGGGGAAGTTGGAACTATTTATTTTGTAAATACAAATGGGTTGCATAAGGGAGGATTAGTAGATGAAGGGATTAGACGTTTAACTCAAGCTAATTATCTAAACCCAAATGCCCCTTTAATTCAAAATGGAACTTTAGGAACATTTAACTACTCAGATAAAGTAAATAGTTTGGATACCCAAAGTGAAAGTTATACATTACTAACTAATAAACAACAACTAATATTATCATGAGATCAGACTTAGAAATTATAGATGATATCCAAAACATTAGAAAGAAAAATAATGTAAATTGGATGGATATTTTAAGAATAGCTTTTACTTATGCTCCTGAAGAAACTAGAGAAGTATTTAAAAGAATTACATCGGATGATAATAAAATTAATGAATTATCTATTGAGTTATCAAATAATAAACCCAAATGAAAATATTTTTAGTTTCAAAATCAACATTTTGGGCTAATAAATTATTTAATATACTATTAAAACAATATGATATTGAATATTTTAACACTCAAGTTCATTTAGATAAAAGGTTAGAAGAAATATCTCCAGATTGGATATTCTTTTTTCATTGGTCCGAAATTGTTAGTAAAAATATTTACTCTAAATATAAATGTGTAACTATTCATACTGGTAGTTTACCTGAAGACAGAGGGGGAAGCCCACTTCAAAATCAAATTTTAGAAGGAAAAACCCTTAGTAGAGTTAATGCTATTGTCCTTCAAGACCCAGTTGATAGTGGAGATATTTATAATTCTTATCCCATTTCATTACAGGGGTCTTTAGAAGATATATGGTTTAGCATAACTGAAGTAACAAAAATTTTAATTAAGGATTGTATTAGTGATAATCTAAAACCTATTCCTCAAAAGGGAAAAATTAAAACATTTAAAAGAAAAAAAGATAATAAGCTTAATCTAACAAATTTAAACTCAATATATGATCAAATTAGAATGTTAGATGCAAAAGGATATCCTAAAACCCATTTAATTATAGATGGATTTAAATTAGAATTTAGTAGAGCTAAATATAATGGAGAAAAAATAGTAAGTGATGTTAAAATTACAAAATTATGATTTTTAATTTAAGAAAAATAGAACCTAAAGATTCATCTTTACTGTTTGGTTGGGTAAATGATCTCTCTACTAGAGAAAACTCATTTAATTCCAAACCAGTCACCTTAAAGGAACATCAAAATTATATCCAAAATATCCTAGGAAGTAACACTAAAACTCAGTATATTTTAGAAATTGATAATGTTCCTGTAGGTACTATTAAAGATAACATTTTAGAAAATCATACTGAAATTTCATATGCTTTATGTCCTTTAGCTAGGGGTAAAAAATTATCTTCAGTTCTTATGAATTTATATTTAGTTAACAAAAATGGAAGGTTTTTATGTAAAATAAAAACAAGTAATATTCCCTCAATTAAAATGGTGGAACGTTGTGGTTTTATTCTAGACAAAGTAATTAATAAAGTTGGTTATTACATTTTAGAAAGATAGTATGAAAAATATTTTAATTTTAGCAGCTCACCCAGATGATGAAACTTTAGGTTGTGGGGGTACTATCCACAGGTTGGCATCTGAGGGTAATGATATTCGCTTAATTACTTTTACAAATGGTGAAGGGGCTAGAGGAACAACTGATAAAAATAGAAATAATAGTCTTGATCAGGTGTCAAATATATTAGGTATTAATTCTTACACATATGGGGATTTTCCTGACAATGCTATGGATAGTGTTCCCTTATTAGAAGTTTGTAAGTTTTTAGAATATAATCTAACATTTAAGCCTGATGTTATATTTACCCATTTTATAGGAGATTTAAATATTGATCATCAAATAGTTGCAAAAGCAACATATACTGTATTTAGACCCCAAATGGGAGACAATCATAAAATTTATTCTTATTATGTTCCTTCATCAACAGATTATAATCCTACTACTAATTACGGGGGGGATATTTATTTTAACTTAAGTAAAGAAAATATTGAAGCTAAAATGAATGCCTTAAAAATATATGATAAGGAAATGAGGTCCTACCCCCATACTCGTAGTTATACTAATGTTGAAAATTTAATGAAGGTTTGGGGTAGTGAAGTTGGGGTTAAAAATTGTGAAAAATTTAAAAATATTAGACAATTAATATGAAAGATGTATCTATTGTAGTACAATCAAGATTAGGTTCTCAAAGGGTCCCAAATAAAATGCTAAAACCATTTTCAGGAACTACTTTAGTTGATATTCTTTTAGATAAATTAACTAATTTAACTTCTGTAGATTATTCTAAAGTTTATTTTTGTGCCCATGAACAAGAACTTCTAGATGTTGCTTTTAGCTATCCTGTTAACACTATAAAACGTAGTAAAGAATCAGCAAATGAAGAAAAAAATATAAAAATTTTATATGAATGGGCTAAAGAAATACCAACTGAATATATAGTAATGGTATCAGCTTGTAACCCGTTACTAAAAATTAGTACTATAGACCAATTTATTTACCAATATCAAAATTCAGATAAAGAAGGTGCTATTAGTGTTTATGAATCTAAAAATTATTTTTGGGATTCAAAAGGTAAAATGTTAAATAAATGGCCTGAAGGGTTTACTTCTATGAATACTAAATTTGTAGAACCAACTAAAGTTGCAGCCCATTGTATGTATGGATCTAGAGTTGATCTAATTAAAAAAGGTAATTGGGTTACAAATAAATTACCTTATGAACCTGAATTAATAAGTATGCCTGAAATAGAGGCATTTGATATAGATGAACCTTGGCAATTCGATGTAGCAAACGTATTATATGAAAAATTATAAAGAAATATATTTAATAGGTCCAAGTAGAAGTAAACTTGACTATGATACAACCCAACTAAAAGATAAAATCACCTTAAACTTTTCAGGTGATTTAATGTGGTTTAATAATAATAATATTTATCCTTCATACTGGGCCTTTTTTGATCCAAATAGTACCCTCTATATTTTTGATAACTATAAAAATAATAAATACAATCTTAAATGGTTTGAAGGGTTAAAAACTAATTCAAGCATAATTTTTAATGATTTTCAAGGTACTGATAGGTTTTATAATGAAGGTTTTACAACATCTAGAGGTAAAGCTTGGAATAAAAATGAATTTGGAGATAAAATTTTACCTAATTTATGTTCACAATTTAAAGAAATTATAAAGGTACCAACTACGGTTTTATATAATAATTTTGATTCTTTTTATAATAAAGAAACAAAACATTTAACCCCTATAATTAAACATGAAGCAGGAATTAATACTGATAAATTAACTTGTTTTATATTACCTCTAGTATTATCTTACTTTACAGAATTAGAATCTATTAAGTGTATAGGTTTTGGGGATTTTACTACCCCAAGATTATATAATGGGTTAGCATTAGGTTATGATGGTTATAAATTATCATATCAAAGAATGAAAGAAAAATTAATAGCTTTACTTAAATATAAAAATGTAAAGATTGAGTTTAATAATAAAGATTCATATTTTAAAGAACTAGAATGGAAAAAATAACATTTTGTATACCAAGTAAGTCTAACTTACGCTATTTAAAAACTTGTATTCCGTCTATTAGAAAAAATTCCCATAGAAAAGACCATGACATTATCATTTTTGTTGATTCAGATGAAGATGGTACAGTTGAGTGGTTAGAACAAGTTAAAGAACAATATAATTTAATATACTATATAAACCCATATTTAGGTAAAAAATTATTTGGGATTGGTAAGGCATATGATTATTGCATAGAACATTCAACAACGGATATATTCATGATCTTCCATGCTGATATGATGTTGGGCATTGATGCTGATTTAAATGCATTTAACCACTTAAAAAGCAAAACAGTTGTATGTTCAACACGGGTTGAACCCCCAATTCACCCTAATGCTGGTGAAAAAATATTACAACATTTTGGAATGTGGCCTGAAGAATTTAAATCAAAAGAATTTGATGAGTTTGTTGAATTACAACTTAAAAATGATCAAGTTACAGAAGGGATATTTGCACCTTGGATGATGTATAAAGAAGAATTCTTAGCTATAGGAGGGCATGATCCTAGATTACACTCAGCTAGAGAAGACTCAGATGTGTTTAATCGTTTACTATTAGGTGAGTTTGAATTTAAACAACCCTGGAATAGTTTAGTCTATCATTTAACAGGTAGAGGAGGACAGTTCCAACATGGTAAAGTAACCCAAGATGAAACCCAAAAAAGTGATGAATGGAGACAATTAATGAATAATTCTACTAGGGAATTTATTAGAAAATGGAAATCTACAGTCAAACACACCCCACTAATGAAACCTATAGTATCCCCTATTTATAATACTGGGATTCAAATAGTAAATAGTAATGAAAATTTATTGGGAGCATTAGAACCTTGGGGGCATAATATTTATATTGACTTAAATTATAGTAATTATATAGATAGAGAGCAACCAAATACTGAAGATAATTTAATATTAAAACTTTATCCTATTGATGAAAAACCAAAAAATGATATAGTTATAAGAATAGATGGGAAAACATTTACTCAACAAGATTTTTTATATTTACAAGAAATGGGTAATATTATCTCCAAAAGTGGTGAAATAGGAAAATTTAAAGTAGGTAATTTAGTTATAGAGATTAACAAAGTTTCTGAAATTCAATCTAATTTAATTCAATGTTTAGTAGATTATGAATCTTAAAATGATTAAATGTGTTAAGTGTAATAGAGATATGCCTGAATTAAGATTAACTAAGTATGGGTATAACTTCTGTGTAAACTGTTCTACAGTTGGGGCTAAAAAAGGAGTCCCAGTAGTAAGAGGTACTGGTGATCATACTTGGAATGAAATAGAAATAGTAGAAGAAAATGAATATACTAACACTAGATGGAGAGATGATCTTGACCAAGATGAGCATCTAGTTGAATTCGGAATTGAATAAATATGCCAAAACCTAAACCATTATCAAAAGAAATGATAGTGGCGGCCCAAGCAAATACTAAATCTAATATGGCCGCTGCAAGATACCTACATGTTTCCTATCAGCATTATAAGAGATACGCTAAAATGTATAAACTCTTTGAAAATCATAAAAACCAGAGTGGAAAAGGTATACCTAAATTCTTAAAAGGTAAAGGTAAAGAACCCGCCCTTTTGGATATAATTGAAGGAAGAGTATCAGCTGCTCATTTTACTCCTTCAAAAATAAAGTATCGTTTAATAGAAGCTGGATATTTATTAGAGCAATGTTCAAAATGTGGCTTTAATGAACGAAGAGTTCTTGATTACAAAATACCACTGTTGTTACACTTTAAAGATAATAATAAATCTAATTATAGTCAAAATAATATAGAATTATTATGTTATAACCACTATTTTCTTACAGTAGGAAATATTTTTACTGATAAAGACAAACAACAAATAGAATCTCATAGAGAACACTTTAAAACTACTGATGCAGTAAATTGGGAATTAGATGAATATGATGTTGAAAGATTTAAAGAATTGGGGCTTATAGATGATGATGATAAAACTCATCAATATATTTCAAGAATATGAAACGAAGCAAAAAACATTCTAAATTAGTTAGAGATTATAATACCCAAAAATTCAAACACCTAGAAAAACTAGCATCAAAAATCTTGGATAATGATGAAAAATTTCGTAAATTAAAGTCAAAACCCATTAAGGGTAATTTTCTTAAAAATTTTTAAACTAAGAATGAAGCAAATAGAATTTGATACTGAAGAAGAAATGGAACAGTCATTTACTGAAAATGATTATAAATTTCATAAATTTGTAGTAGACTCTGCACTTAAAAATATAGATTCTAAAAAAAAAGAAATTAAAATAATGTCAATTTTAACTAAAGATACCAATACAACATTTGATATTATTTTAGAACCTAAGTTTATGGTAGAAACACTTGAAACTAACCTTCCTATAATGGAAGAATATGAAGATTATGAGCGTTGTCAAAAAATAGTTAACGCTATAAAATATCTTCAACAAAAACAATAATTATGAAAAAAAAACTAGATAGTATTACAATATTTTTATTATTTGCATTAGTATTATTTTCACTAATGGCCTTTACAACTGTAAATAGAACTAAAACATCACCTATACCCCTAGAATTAAATGTATCTCCAATAGTTTTTAATGAAATTAAAGTAAAAGAAATAGAAATTAAAATCAAGGGGCATAACCAGTTTTTAAAAGCAATAGGACATAGGGAATCTGGAAATAGATATAATATTGTAAACAAGTATGGGTATATGGGTAAATACCAGTTTGGTAAATCAACATTAAAGGGATTAGGGTTTAAAGTAACCCAAGATGAATTTTTAAATAGCCCCCACATCCAGGAAAAAGCAATGCAAGCTTTATTAGAACATAATCATAAAAAATTAAAAAAACAAATTAAAAAATACTGTGGCCAAACAATAAATGGAGTGTATATTACTGAATCAGGAGTACTTGCAGCAGCACATTTGGCTGGTCAGGGTAATGTAAAAAAATTCTTTAGAAGGGGATATGAATTTAAAGATGGGTTTGGGACAAAGATGACAACCTATATGGAACAGTTTAGTGGTTATTACTTAGACTTATAATATTTATAAGTAAAAATAGATTATGGCAAGAGTAGTTGTAAATAGTTACACCCCTTCAAAAAGAAAAAAACGACCTGGAGTGCATTCAAAAAGCAAATCCAGCAAATTAAAACAAAGTAAAAACTATGTCAAAGTTTATAGAGGCCAAGGTAGATAAGATGGAATTAAGTACGATATCCTTATTTAATAATTTAAGTGATGAAGACTTTATAGCAATTCATGATGCAGGTCAATTAAAAAAATTATGTCTTGCACTAAGCTTAGACTTAAATTCAGGATACAATGAAAAAGATAACACTTACTCAGCATGAATGGTATGACGCCATGAAACTTCCTACACCTCATAGGAATAAGAAAAAATACTATAGAAAAGAAAAACATAAGAAAAATGGGAACCAATTTGGTTCCCATAATTATTTTTCGTATATTTACAGAGTAAAATTAAGGTTATGGCACTTTGGGAATTTAGAAATTTAAACAAATATGGTAATTACAGAAAACGGATTATCCATACTGAAGGTGCATTAAGTATACCTGGTAGTGGGTTTGGTCCTTCTGTATTAGCAAATAGATTCAAATACAAATATGAACATCCTGTTATGCCACCAATGATTTGGAAAAATAATGGCAAAACATATTTGATGCCTTTATGGCAAGAGGTAGTTGACGGTACTACGGTTGATGATGTAGAATGGGTTAAACCTAAACCTAAGGTTAAACAAGAACCTATTATTGAAACTCATACTAGTAGTAGCAATGCAGATAAAACGTATAAAACAGCATATTACCCCGAATCAGGTAAGTTTTATTGTGATTGTCCAGGTAGATGGAGAGCGTTTGATAACCGTTGTAAACACATAAAAGCATTAGAATTAAAAATAAATAAATAAAGGTTATATGGATAAATTAATTGTTAAATTTGAAGGTAAAGAAGAACCAACAGTGTATAACATTGTTACTTTTCTTAAAAATAAATCAAAATTAAAAGAAGTATTATTTAGTAATGTTCAAGATTTGATTAGACACCCTTTAACTGAATGGCATGAAATAGTACATGCTGAAATAAATCGTGGTGAAGGTGATGGTGAATCAAAACCATATGAATCTAAATATGAAAGAGAAAATATAGCATTACCTAAAGAAATGGCTAAAGAAATTGTTGAGGTAGCTACTTCACTTAAAGGTTGTACTATTGATTTTGTTAATAGATGCAATAAAGTATTAGATTTTGATTTACATGAAAAATTAAATAACAAATACGGATTTACAGGTGCTAAACGTTTGTATAATATATTTAAATTAAGTTAATTATGGCAGAAAATAGAGGTAGACCAAGTGAACAAGTAGAAAGATTGGATAAATGGACTATAGATAGTACCGATTACGATGGATCTAGATCAATTATTAAATTTGATA
>JAAHTH010002204.1_pt2 | contig 13554 bp, 13 predicted proteins | sample 6116091 | NCBI WGS metagenome assembly JAAHTH01 (sample SAMN13939990, study PRJNA603662) | sponge metagenome | isolation source: marine sponge | host: Mycale hentscheli | place: New Zealand | collected 2006
TTAAAAACTTATTGACGCAGAGTTAAAAACTTATTGACGCAGAGATAAATTATTAAAACTTGACCTCTCTATAAAATGCTTGTTTAGTTCTAACACCTTCTTTTGTATATTCAAATAAAACTTTTTCTTTTCCAGTTTCTTTATCATAAGGGTTTAACAAAAAATTAACAGCATCTCCTTTTGCTAGTACATTAAACATTTCAAAATATCCTCCATATTGTTTTGCTGTATAATCTATTCCAGCTTCCGTAATTCCTTTTAATCTAATATGATGTCCTTTTATAATATTACCGCTTTTATCTGTACTCTCTAAACAATCAATATAACATTTTTTACCAAGAAATAATGACTGATAAGAATATATTTCACTACACGCACCAGTTAAACTAAAATCATTATGAAATTGGGTCAGGTTTTTTCCGTTTAATTCTCTATCATATTTTTTATTATATAATTGTTCTAATTTATTTACATCGTTAAAGTTAAGGTGCATACTATCAGTATCAGTATAATATATAGGTATGTCATTACTATTTGCTACATCAAAAACTTCATTCATAATTCTTTTACTCATACTTAAAATATTACAACCGATATGACCTCTATTATATGTACTATCTAAACAAGATATTTCAAACTCATAACAATCTTTATTTATTTGTCTATAATTTTTAATTGTATCAAAATGATTATAAATATAATTATTAATTTTTTCTTCATTATATCTCATTATATTTGTTTTTGTATTATTTTGTTTCATAATGGTTTTACCATAAGCACTATTAAGCATTAACTTAATAACCTCCGCCATTGCAGGATTAGATTTTTTATATTTTAATCTTTCATTATATAATTTTTCAATTTCTTCACCAAACTTTTTATTTACGCTTTCATTCCAATATACACCATCAATAATGTCATATTCTATTTCGTGAAAATTAATATAATCTTCTAGTGTAGTACTATCTACAATAATCTCTTTATCAATTGGTTCATTTGTGTATTGTAATATTCCGTCATCATCTTTAAAAGCAATAAAAGGGATTTGTTGATTTTTATTTACTTTATTTATTTTAATAGTCAAAATTGAATATATTTTTTTATTCCAATTATTTAATTCATTTTTATCATATCGTACTGCTTTACCAGTAGGAAAACCTAGCTCTTTACATAATCTATAAATAGCACTAGGATATAAAGAACAAGCGTCATAAACGCTTCCCTTTACAGTAATAATTTGTTTTTCATATTTTTTATTTGTTGATACTCTACCGCCATAAATTGCCTTGCTAATATAATTTCTTAAATTACCAGTATTTTCATATACACCATCATAACAACCAAGCAATTTAAAATAATGGTCTGCTATGCTTGAAATAGTAAGGTAATTATACATATTAATTTTTTTCTTTGTAATTTCACTTAATAATGAGTTAAACTTGTTAAGACCATATTTTAATACAAGACAATCTAATTTTAAATATTTTTTGTAATAATCGGTAGGATTAAAAGTTTTATTTTTTTTGTCATAACTAAACTCTTGTTTAATTATTTTATCAAAAATAATTTTGTCATCATTACATAATAATTTTTTATATTCTTTTGTTTTAATAATTTTATTATGATTATGTTTATTATAATACTTGTAAGCAATAGCTTCTTGTTTATTAAACTTTTCAGGTAGGTTAAACATTTTATTAAACTTTTTAAGAGGTTGCGGTATAATTTTATAACTATCTCTTAATTCAATAGAGCATTTCCTATGTACTAAACTAACAGAATATATTTGATTATCTTTTACACATTTACTAGTAATGTTAATATAAGGTTCAATAATATTATAATCATATTTTAGATTATGAAAATAAACAATACAATTATTAATTCTTCCATAATTAGTAACTTCATTTAAGAAGTCATTTATTAAATATTGTCTTTTATTATCAGCAGTTTTATATTTATCATCTTCACAACTATAAATACTAACTAAATCATTATTTTCATTAGCAACACCGAGCAAATATAATTTATGTGTACTTCCACTAACAAATGTTTCTGTATCAGCATAAAATATACTTGCGTTTATATTTGGTTTTTGTTTAACTTCAATTTCTTTTTGTTCTTTGTTAATATTATCTAAATAGATATGGTCTTTTAAATCTTTATGAGTTGTAGAGTTAATAAACTTTGACATATCTAATTTTTTAAAATAACCTTCTTGGAACAAATATTTTACTAATGCTAATGATGTTAATGTTTTTGTTGTTCTTCCTTTTTTCTTATGGTTAGTCATCTCATATTTAAAATAATGATTTTCATAAATAGCTATATCAATATTTTCAAACCCTTTATTATATTGTATTTTAATTAATTTATTACGATTATCATATTGATACAAAATAATTGTTTTATTAATTATTTTAGCAATAGTTTTGATGTCTGTTTTTTTTATTTTTGAACCTTGTTTAAAAGATAATTTAACATTATTGATTAAACTATTTTCAACATTACATTTTAATAATGAATAAATTAAACAATTTTCTTCATCTATTTCATCTGTGTTTTTGTATATTTGATATTCGGTTAAATCAATATCACTCGTATTAACATAAGGAAAAAAACCACCATTTTTATTTTTTATAATCTTTGTTGGTTTTGTTAATTTATTAATTTTAATTTTATTTATTTTTGTAAAAGAATAAGTTGCGTTTTTATTGTAATCACCAAACTCATTTATAATTTCAAGAAGAAAACCCTCTGTTAATAATTTATAAAGTATAAACTTGTTATTATTGTGTAGAGGAATTGATTTGTTGTTAATAGTAATAACATATTTATCATTATTCAATTTATCTAAAAATGCTTCTGCTTGTTCTTCGGTAAGAGTAATATTTGTTTTTTGTAATTTAGATAGTACCTTATTATATTCTTCATTTTGAATTAATTTTTTATAATCAGGAGTTATCTTTTTTTCTTCTTGCTTCAATTTATTATAAATAATCTTCCAAAAATTAACACTATTATTCATCTCATCTTCTAACTTTTGAGTAGGAAGATTAAGTTTATTCGCTATTTCTAAACTCTTGTTAATCAAAGTTGATTTATTCATATATATATGTTATATTATAATATTTTTTTGTCTTTAAGTCTTTTTTATTTATAATATATATCTATATTTAAGTTATATATTATAAAATACTTTATACTTTTTCTTCTTTTTCAGTAGTTTTATCGTCTTCTAATTTTTTGATTTTATTTTGTCTTTTCCACAAGCATAAACTCTTATATTTTAAATGTTCTTTATATTTTTCAGCAATCTCTTTTAGAGTATATTTAACAGAAATCATATATATAATATCATCTTGTATTTCTTGCGGTAGTTTTAAAAATCCTGTTGGTTTCTTTTCTTTGTCTTTGTTTTTTGGTTTTGACTTTGGTTTTTGAAATCTATATTTTTGCCTGTTCTTATTATGACAAGGCTTACAATATTTAGATTTAGATTTGTTAATATCATAAAAGTCATTATCTAAATCTTTAACAATATTACACATACGGCATATCTTTTGGTTAGTCATTTTCGTATATTATATATATATATATTTCTTTATGTAGTTTTATTATATTATTTTTCCTAAATTAAATTATCAATAAAAATACTTAAAAAGATTATCTTTATATATTTTATAAAATGGTAAAACTTAATTTAAGATTAGTAAAACAAAAAATTAGAAATATGGGTTTAGGATATACAGAAGAAGATATAAACCATATTATACAATTTGGTAAATATCATTATGTTTATGAAAATCAAGAAGATTTTGATTATATTATACAAAACTTTTGCTTACCATTACATTCTAATTGTAGATTATGTAAAACAAGTTTAATGCTAAATAATATAAGAGACCATAATTGTAAAACTATTTATTGTTGTTAAACTTTTAAAAAAAGTTTAGCAAAAGATTAAGAGGATAAAGGGGTTAAAAGGTTAAGGGGTTTGAGGGGATTAATCCCCTGATAAATCCATTATTAAATCCCCTAATTCATTAATTTCATTATTAAATGATTTTATATAATCTAATATTTTTTTTATAATACTTAAACATCTTACTTCATCTAACTCATCAACAATATCATTTATTAAATTATCTCTACACTTATCAGGGTGGTGAGTGTCAGTAAAAGGCTGTTTACATAAAGAACACAGAAACATTTTTTATATATATTATATTTTTATTTTATATATCTAAGATTATCCTTTGGATATATAAAATCTCTCTTAATAATATATGCAAGAAGCAAATAAAGATAAAGAACCTATTAAGAAACAACAAACACTAGGAAAAATTATTGTAGAAATGAAAGTTAGAAATATTATAAATTATTTATCGTCTTGCTTTAAAAAAAAAGAAGAACAACAACACAAATAATTTTAATTATTGTCATATAATATAATATAATATTATAATGCCTGACTACAAGGTAGAACCATTAAGTAAAATATTAAGTGAAGAAGATAAAATGAAAGAATTAAAAGTAAGCGAAATTGCACGTAAACCTAATGGGTTTTTAGGACAATATAAAAAATACAAAACTTATAATAATTTTAAAAATAATAAAGTACCAAATGGAAAAATTGATTGGGGTGAAAAACGAAATGCCTTTATTGACCGCCATTTAGAGCAGTATAGAAGAAATCCAACAAAACGCCGTGCACTAAGTCTGTTAGCGTGGGGGTACAAAGTTTAAAGGGGTTAAAGGGGATAAATCCCCTGTTTAGATGTTTAATACAAACCACCATATAATAAGAAATAAAATAAAAATTAAAAAATAATCATAACCATTATCTACTGGGAAATTATCATATTGATATTCAGTTGAACCACTAGGATTTTTTATTATACTCATCTTATATTATATTTAGAAAAAATAACTACATATTTTTTTTATATTTATATAATATAAAATGTCAAAAAATCTTACACCAAAACAATTGAAAACTCTTGATGACTTAAAAAAAGGAAATTATTCCTCAATTAAAATGAATGAACTTTCATCTGTTTTAAATGGAGCATTCAACAAAGACCAACCAGCAGAAATAAAAAAAGAAATTATCAAAGGTGGTGTGGAGTGGTTTATACAATCGCCAAAATCAAAAGTTAAAGACAAATCAGCTATCAATAAAATCTTAATCTCAAAAATCAAAAAACTAGCTAGCAGTGATAAAACAACAAAAGAGATGAGGACAGAAGAAAAAGAACTATTTAATGAAGTAAAAGATGAAATTAAAGGTGTAGAGGTAATGGAAAAAGACGAAGAAGAAAAACACGATGGAGATGACAAATCACCATCAGCTCCATCATCAGCTTTATCTATGACAAACCAAGCACCCCCTCCTGCTCCAACAGCAGAGCAAGATGAAATAGCAAGACTACAAGCAGAAGCATTACAACGAATAGCAGAAGGTCAAACAGTAGAACGATTACCTGCTGATGATGATAGAATGTTTGGAGCTATAAGAGATTATATTGATATAGGAGGTGATTACTATAATAAAAATAAAAAAACAATTGATAAAGTTATAGGAGCATTAAAACCTGAAAAATTACAAGATGGTAGTTATTTAACTGAATTAGCTTCAATGGAGTTTCCTGAAATTAAAACATTCCAAGAAGCAATTAAAATAGTTGGACTAGATTTTACAGATGCGGATAAACGAATGTATGAAGATATGCTTTCTACTAGTGAAAAACGCCGTAACTCTGTAAGTGATGAGGATAAATTAAGATTAACTCTTAAACAAATCCTTAACCCCGACCAATTAGGCGTTCTTGTAAGAAAAGGAGGCGAAGCTTTAGTACAAGGAGCTAAGGACTGGTGGACAAAAGTCTCAACTGGTAAAGAAGCATTAAGCGTTGATGATAAAGACACACAGCAAAAAATAGATGAACGACGCAAGAAAATAGATTTAGATAAAAAGAAAAAAAGCGAAATTGATAGTTGGTTTGGTATAGATGATAAACCTGAAATGCCTGATGACACAAGACCTATTATTGATATGGGAGGTGATAAAGATGGTATTCACGGAGGTGGTGCAGCATACAATCCTAATTTACCATTTGTACCTGTTGATGATAGTCTTATTGATAGTTATAGTATTTTCTTACCTCCTGACTTTAAAGACTTTTCAAACACACCTGAGGGACAGGCTGTAATGGATATTATGCGTAAAGCAGGTTCATTTGGTATTTTAGATGCCGTAGATAAAATAAGTGGTATGGATAAAGTAAAAGCAATAGAGATGTTTAAACGCAAAGACCCTGAAGGGTTTGCAAAATATCAAGAAGCGATGAATAAGTATAATAAGAAAATTGGTAAAGCAGGTTTAGATAGAAATAATCAAGTTGATTATGAAGTATCAAAAGAATATATTGATAATAGTAAAGCGTTTACGGAAGAATTAATTAAAAAAGCAGTTGATAGCGGTTCTATTGATAGAACAAAAGCAGAGGCGATGTATGAATATTGGAAAGCAAGCGATAAAATAGCAAATAAAGAAGGCGAACCATTAACTTACGCTTCATATGAAAGCAGTATGCAAGAAATATTTAAATTACTACCAAGAGATATTATTACTGAAAATAGTGATATGATAAATAAATATATGGCTGATAATAAAGAGTTTATTTCTTCAAATTGGGAAGGCGATAGTAGCTTAGGGGATTTCGGGTGGCTACAAAAGGTTTTAGACGGCGAAGATGTAGCAGATTTAGATATTAAAGAAAAGAAAATTAAACCTGACGATAAGAAACGACCAAAAATTGCACCTAAGTACAGATATCGTGCAACGTGGGGGAATGAAGACGAAAAGTTTGAAAGGTCAGCACAAGATATAGAACGCCGTAATTTAATTGTAGAAATGCAGAGATTGCGCGACGATGTAAATACCACAAATAAACTAATTCAGTCTAGATTACAAACAGAAGATATGAGATTTTCAAATACTTATGCTATGCCTCCTGCTCCTGCTTTTAGAAATAAAGGAGCATTACCAAATAGATTTAAAGAAGAACATCGTGCAATTTTCAATTCTGTTTATGCTCCTGCTATGCGAGAACCTGAACGCAATATGCGTGACGAGGCATCGTATCAGCAATATAAAAATTGGTATCCAAGAGTACCTGAAACAACAGCACGAGTAGAATTACTTAAAGATGCTCTTATTTATCCCTCAAATGCAGATATTGCAACTGGCGGAGAAGAGCTTTATGTAGCACCACCAAAAGATTTTAACTATATTCAAAATATTAGATTTACACGAAGATAAACTTAAGGGGATATATCCCCTCAAACCCCTTTTGCTAAACTTTTTTTAAAAGTTTATTGTATAAAAATATATTTAGATATATATATAATTAAATATGTCTTATTTTAATAGAATATTAAATAAACCAAATGTAAATCAAAATGAAGATGATAATGAAGAGAGAAATCCTTATGAAATACAGATTAAAAATACAAACAAAGATAATTTGAGCCAACCTGAAAGTGTTGATAATGATATATTTCCTTCTATGCCGTGTGGAATACTTATTATAGGTAGAAGCGGTGCAGGTAAAAGTCAAGCGATGGTTAATATAGTAACAAACCCAAATCTACTAGGTAATTATTTTAATGAAATATATTTGCTAACAGATGCTAAACCTGATAAAGAATTAATTAAAGATTTAAACCTTGAAAAAGAAAATATTATAACTGATTTTGATGAAGAAAAGGTAAAATCTATTATGGATAAACAAGAGAAAATTATACAAGAAGAAACTTTTAAAAAGAGCCCCAAAGTGCTTTTAGTTTTTGACGATATATTAAGCAATCAAAAGTTTTTAAAATCTAAAACACTCACACGATTAGCAACTGCAAATAGACATTTTAACATTTCATATATATTTTGCAGTCAGTACTATAAGAAATTACCTGCAGTGGTTAGAGTTAACGCTCGCTATTATATGATATTCCCATCATCTATGAGTGAATGTGAAAAAATTGCAGAGGAGCTTTGCCCACCGCAAATGTCTAAAAAACAATTTATAAAATATTTACAACACGCAACAAGTAAGAAATATTCTTTTTTGTCTATAAATGCTAATAGCGAAAATCCATTACGACGATTATTTGAAAATGTTTTAGTTTAGAGGGATAACTCCCCCTTGCCCCCAATATTTAGAAAAATGAAAATGAAAAATTAAAATATAATGTAATATTATAATTAAATGATAGACCCTTATGCTTTAACGCCTACGCCTGAACCTGACGCTTTAAAAAACGCATTTGTAAATAGGGAGCAAGAAGAAAGGATAGATATAATAAATTATAGAGATAGACCTTCAAAAACTTTATCACGAGAGGAACAGCGAAAAAAAGAAAACGAACAGAAACGAATAAGAGCAAGAGCTAAAACTTCTTTAATGAAAGGAGATTTAGGTGATTTTGTTGAATTGATTGAAGATGCTTATGAAAGAGGAGTAATAGGTGATAAAGCATTTAAAAACTACGAAATCTTACAAAAAAAAGTTATTGATACAGAAAACAAAAATTTAAATAAAGAAGAAACAAAAAAAGCAAACGAAGAAATAAATAAAATGTTTGATAATCAAGTAGATATTGAAGCAGAAGAAATAAAAAAATTGTATGAAGAAGGAAATATAAGAAGAATGAAACAGATGACTAATTTGAAAAACCCACCTGAAATACAAAAAGAGTTTGATGAGAAAGAGTTTAAAGAACAGCGTGACCCTAAATTATTCAAAGTTGTAAAAGAGTTTAAGAGCGATAAAGAAAAACGAGTTAAAAAAGAAATAGCACTTGACGAAACAGCAGAAGGTTTAACTAAAAGTATTTTAAAACAAGCACGGCGACAGGTTCTATTAGAAGAAACAGGTTCGCGAGGTAATATACCATTAAAAATTGTAGAACAATTTACAGAAGACCCTTACCGAGTTGAATTAACAGAAGAAGAGCAAAAAAGAATGAGTACAGCAATTAGAAATAAAAATAAAATGGAACGCAGAGAAGCAATTAAAAAACGAATTATGAGCGAAAAAGATGATATGTTAAAACGAGAAAATGAGATTGTTATGGGTACAGAAAAAGGAAAGAAAATTAAAGAAGGTAAAACTGATTTAAGTAAGTTTTTTAGTGCTTACGATAAATCATCAAAAGACAAAATCCCTTTTGACCGAGCAATAGCAAATCAAATTAAACAATTAGGACGAGAAGTAATTAGTAAAGGCGAAGAGTTCCCTGAAATAACAGAGGATAGTTTAAGTGAAATATGGAATAACTTTATGACAAGCGAACAACAGAAAAACTTTATACAACCAAGAACACAGGAAGAAGCATTTGAAATTGTTGATTTAATAGATAAGTTTAATAGAACAGCACAGCTAGTACCTGAAAATATGGAAGGTAACGAAAATATGAGTAAAGAAGACAGACAGCGTCTTTTCCATCATTTATTATATACATCAGGAAAATCTAAAAAAGAAATAGAAAGAGAAGCACAAAATAATTTTGAAAATTATGGTAAAATGAGTGGTGGTATTAACGCAGGTTTACAGACCAAAACAACGAAACAAGAAAACGATTTTAAAGCAGATATAGCTCCTATATATCAAGACTACAACCAAATCTTAGATGCTAAGATTAACGATAACGCTATGTCAAGAGAATTATTTAAAGGTGTTGACCCTAATGACCTTGTTGATGCTGGCATTTCGCCTGAACTTATGGACGAATATTTTGAGAGGTTAAATGCTCTTGAAAACGCACAAAATAACGCTGAAATTAACGGAGCATTAAATAATATTGAAATACTTAGCGGTGGTAATCGTGATAGTCTTTTTGGAGTTCAAGACCAAGCCTCAACACGCACAGCATTAAGAGGCGAATATAATCCTGACTATCCTGATAATTTACAATATAATCCAAGCGGTTTAGAAAGAGGACGCAACGCTCAGGCGATAGATGAAGTTAAAGAGGAAGAGTTAAATCTACGAGATAGAGAAGCAACAGGGCGAACTATTGGTTTAAGTGTAGGAATATTAGGAAATGCTTTTAGAGGTATATTTGGTAAAGATGATGTTATTAACGCTCGTGGTAAAGAAAGTATTTTAGATGATATTAACCAAAACATAAGACTTTTAGGAAAACGCTCTATGTATGGAACAGATAAAAAAGATTTTGATGATGATTATGAAGGTATTGATATGAATAAACGAGTAGCTAGTTTTGCTGAATATAGTAAACAGAGACCTTATGGTAATAAAAACCCATCTATGATGGAACAAGAAACAAAAGAAAATGAAATGGACGATATAGCAAAAGCGATGATGTTTAATAAAGGAATAGGTGGCGCTGTTGGTTCTACTATACCACAATTAAGAGAACAAGAGTTCGGTTATAAACTAGCAAATAGAAAAACAGCTCATAATGGCGTAGCATTTATAAGGGGCGGAAATCGTACTACAGCTATGATTGAGAATGAGTTTCTTCCATAATACTTTTAGTAAAAGTATAGCAAAAGGGGTTTGAGGGGATAAATCCCCTGTTTAGGAAAAGTTTAGCAAAAAGAGCAAAAAGACAAAAGAGCAAAAAGACAAAAATAAAAGTATAATGTATAATATATATTAAATGCCTAGTCATTATAAAGAACACGCATTATCTACTTTAAAAGAATTAAGAGATGAAGCAGATAAAGATAAAAACAAAAACAAGAAAAAAGATAAACAAAAACCTTTTATAAATAAAAAAAATAAAATATTATTACCAACAAGAGAGAATATAACAAAAAATATTAGAGAAAATAATAGAACCGCTATATTATTAAACCAAGAGTTTATGCCTTAATACTTTTAAAAAAAGTATAGCAAAAGCAAAAATTATTTATAAACAAAATGAATAAAATGAGTTTATAAATAATTTTTTTTGTTAGTATATATTATAATAATGTCTGCCGATAGTCAAATCCTTTTTAATAATAACCTTCTTTATGAGCTTCCTGCCCCAAGTTCGGTCGCAGTAAACAAAGTTAAGAAGCGTAACTATTTCCAAAACCGCACCTATTCTAGTGGCCAGACGATGGTTTGTACTCTTAACACCGCTAGTGATTTTGTTGATGTTGCTAACTCCAACCTTGTTATTAAGTTAAAGCTTACTTCTACTAATGTCAACCCTTTTGGCTGCACATTTGGACTGGGTAGTGCAGTAAACTGCATTGAAAATATTCGTATTTTTCACAGAAGTGGAACACAACTAACAAATACACAGGCGATGCGAGCTTATCGTGTTGTAGATGACCGCAATTGCGAAAGTGAGAATTGGTTCAAAACCATCGGTGCTAATATGGGTTATGACCTTGCCGTCGGTACTATTGACAGCACCACCCCTGAAATCACTTGCGTAATCCCCTTAAAGAAGGTTCACCCCTTTTTTGACCCTGAGGGTGGCGCACTTGCTCCTGCTCCACTAGTGGCTGGTGCAAGAATTGAGATTGATTTAGCCACACTCGGTAATATTTTCTTTGACAATCAGGAGGCAGGAACTTCACCTCCTACAGATTACAAAGTAGAGGATATCTATCTTGATTTAGAAAGTGTTGCTCTAATGGACTCTGCATCTGCATCTGTGAATGCAAATGCGCAGAAACGCAGTTTAGAATACTTATATCACGATATTTTCACTTCTCGCAACGCTAGTCCTTCTAACTCATCTAGCATTAATGTAGACATTAACAAATCAGTTTCTTACGCTACTAAGGTTTGGTCTGTTATACAGACTGACGCAAACCAAAACGATGTCCAGACTGATGGTTATACCACTCCTTATGTTGCTGGTAAGTGGTGGTATCATTTAGGAAGCCTTCAGTACCCTGCAGTGCAACAGATTGATAATGATAAAGTAGCTTATTCTAATAACTTACTTACTTGGAATAAAAACGCTGGACGCTGTGGCGAACGCGGTGCAACTGAAATGACCCTTGCTGATTACAAGACTAAATATGGTTCTTACTCTGCATCTCTTGAAATGGATACTGCTCTTGCTCTTTCTGCTCTTCCTGTCACTTCTAGTCGCACACTCCGCTTTGAGGCTTCCCTTGATAATCCCCTTACTAGCAACTCTACTACTATTGTTTTTATGAACTTCCTCACTTCTGCTAGATGCACTCTTACATCTTGCAAGGTTGATATTTAAAATACTTTTAGGAAAAGTATAGCAAAAATTATTAAATATTATATATAAATAAAAATATGTAGATATAATATAATAATGACTGAAACTAACTTTGTTATTTTAAATAGTAAGTTCCGCTCTGTATCATCTAAGTCGTCAAGTGATTTTACTTATTCTCTTGGTGAAACATTAGAAGTAAATAATATTGCTATTAAATCTGTATCTATTCCAAATGTAGAATATAATGTTAAAGAAGGCAAAAATAAATTAATTGTAAATAATGGAGCTGTTGATGTTACGCTAACTTTTACAGCAGGGCAATATGATATTACTTCTCTTTTAGCGGAATTAGTAACGCAACTTACTGCTATTTATGGTGGTACTAATACAGCAGTTTTAGACCCTATAACAAAAAAAGTTAAAGTAACAACAACAACCGCTATAAAGTTTAGTACTGACCCTACATCATCACCATTAGGTTATATATTCGGTTTTGGTAATTCTGCTTTTGATTATTATCCTGAGATTGCTAATACAACTATAAATGCTTTATATTTTCCTAACCTTCAAGGAGCAAATAATTATCATATTTCATCATCAACATTAGGTCAGGGACAAGGTAGTTTATTAAAAAATAACGATAAAAGACCTATTATTCTTTCTATTCCTGTTGATGTTGATTTTGGCGAAATAATCAATTACGAAGTAAATGAAATTAAATTAAATCAGCGTCATTTCTCACGCCCCGCAAATATACAAGAAATAGACATAAAAATAATTGATGACGATAATGAAATTGTTGATTTAGGAAATACCGATATTGAAATTATTTTACAAATTATAAAAGCACCTGTATTACCTTTTTCTTTACAAGGCAGTAGTTTAGCACATTATTAAAAAAAATATAGTAAAAATATTTTATTATAATATTATTATATAATGCCTCCTAATATTTTTGGTAATGTAGATAAAGAGGGTTTAAGCAATCCATTAACAGAAGATTTATTAGCAAATGATTTTAACGCTTTTGATTTTAATGAAGTCCATTTAAACGAAATACACGACAATACAGGCACAGGTAATATTATAGTACACGAACAATTCAATATGACAAATAATAAAATAATTAATTTAGACGACCCTGTAGCAAGTAAAGACGCTGTTAATTTAAGATATTATGAAGCAAACTTACCAACTACTACTGAAACTTATGATGTAGCGGTGGCATTCACCGACGAACAGACACCTATAACAGTAGGGATACAGCCAGGCTCTTTAAGAATACCAAGAACCTTTAATTGTTCTAGTGTAATTTTTTATTTACGA
>JAAHTH010001639.1_pt2 | contig 13542 bp, 12 predicted proteins | sample 6116091 | NCBI WGS metagenome assembly JAAHTH01 (sample SAMN13939990, study PRJNA603662) | sponge metagenome | isolation source: marine sponge | host: Mycale hentscheli | place: New Zealand | collected 2006
TTTCCGTTAGATATACAAAAGGTTAGTAAAGAAGAAACACGTTCGTACTTTGAAAATAAAACAACAACTATCTTTGGACCACCAGGCACAGGCAAGACTCACACTTTACTAAGCATTGTAGAAAAACATTTAGACGAGGGATACCGGCCGGAAGAAATAGGTTACTTTGCTTACACCAAGAAAGCAGCTAACGAAGCAATTGATAGAGCTACAAGTAAGTTTGAATATGAAGAAAAAGACTTTGAATGGTTTAGAACGTTACATAGCATGGCTTTTAAACAATTAAATTTAACGACCAAAAGTGTAATGAAAGATAGGAATTATAAAGAGCTTGGCAAAAAATTACAGATAAAAGAATTTTTAAATGCAAATAATCAAATAGAAGATAACGGACAGAGTATGCAGAAAAATCCTTTTATGCGTATCATAGAGTTAGCAAGAAACAATATGGTAAACATAAATACACAATGGAGAAGATCTCAGGGCCATGTAGAGGGTGGGTTTGAAGAGCTAGAAAGAATATATGAAACATACATAGATTACAAACAAGAACATGAGCTTTATGATTTTAATGACATGTTATTAGAATTAGTAAATGAGGGTGTTGTTCCCTCATTGCCGGTCATCATAATAGATGAGGCTCAAGATTTAAGTATGCTTCAGTGGTACGCTGTAATTCTTTTAGCGAAAAGCACAAAACATATTTACATAGCCGGAGATGATGATCAAGCAATATTTAAATGGGCAGGTGCAATACCAGAAATGTTAATGCGCACACCTGGTAATAAAAAAGTTTTAAATCAATCATTTAGAATACCAAAACGAGTGTATGATGTAGCAGAATCAGTAGCAAATAAAATTAAAGTTAGAGTAAAAAAAGAATGGTCGCCAACATCAAAGACAGGTGATGTAACACATTATTCTTCTATAGAATATGTTCCGTTTAATAAAGATGGTGAGTACTATGTGTTAGCACGAACTAAATATGTACTACAAAAAGTTGAAGAATATTTTAAACGAGAAGGAATAATTTACAATAGGTTTAATAAAAATAAATCAATATCAGAGAAAGTTTGTTACGCTATAAATTGTTGGAACAAGTTAGTTAATGGAGATACTATATCTTTAGGTGGTGCAAAGAATATGTACAAATACATAGAAGGAGATGGTCCTATAAAAAGAGGATTTAAAACTTGGGACAAAGCTTTAGAAGATGACATTGTTGTCAGTTATAATGATTTAGTTGATAATCATGGGTTACGAGTTCCTAAAGATTTAGCTTGGAATGATGTATTAACATTAATAAATGAAGATGTTATTTTATATATTCGTAAATGTGAGAGAAGAGGTCAAGATATAAATGCTATACCAAAGATAAAAATACTTACAATTCATGGATCGAAGGGTGGCGAAGCTGACAATGTTGTGTTATTATCTGAGTTATCTCGTAAATCACATACGAGTTTGTTAAAAAATGGAGACGATGAGAGAAGAGTTTTTTATACAGGAATTACTAGAACTAAAAAGAATTTGTTTTTGGTTCGGTCATCTAACGATTATGAATATTCAGAAATGTTTTTAAGACAAAACTTTGGATTAAATAGGAGAGAACATGCCGACTGAGAGAAGTAAAAAATATCCAGGAGACTTAAACATTATAAGTTTAGGAGCAGGTGTACAATCGTCTATGATGGCTCTTGCATTTAGTAGAGGTGAGTTTGAAGTTAAGCCAGGAGGGTCTGGTAAAATAGATTTTGCTATCTTTGCTGACACACAAAACGAAGGTGATGGAACATACAAATGGTTGGACTATTTAGAAAAACAATTATCTTTTCCAGTGATCCGGGTGACATGGGGCAATCTTCAAGAAGATGTAGAAAATTATATAGACAACGGCGTCTATAAAAGAGGAGCATCAATACCTTTTTTCTTAGTAGGATTAGATGGCAAAAAAGGTTTAGCCAACCGAAGATGTACATCCACATATAAAATAGAACAGATAGAACAAGGAATAAGACGAGAGTATGGTCTTAAAAAAGGACAGAGATGGCCTAAAGGTATGGTAGTTAATCAATACTTAGGTATCTCTTACGATGAAATATTTAGAATGAAAACATTTGAGAAAGCCTCTTATCGTTTTCACTATCCTCTTGTTGATAAAAAGATAACTAGGATGGATTGTTTTAAATGGATGGAAGAGAGACAGTATCCAAAGCCTGCAAAAAGTGCATGCGTTTATTGTCCTTACCATGACAATAAGTTCTGGAAAGAAATGAGAGATGAACGACCTAAAGAATGGAAACAGTGTGTTGACTTTGATAAAAAAGTTAGAAACGCAGGACCTGCATTAGGTTTATCACGAGCTAAAGAACTATACATACACGCACAAAGAATACCTTTAGATAAAGTAGATTTAGATAAAGGTTCAGATCAACCAAGTTTATTTGGAGATATGGCTGATGAGTGTGAAGGTATGTGTGGAGTATAGGAGAGAAAGATGACTAGAGAAGAAGCTTTTGAACACAGTTTAAAAAAATGCAAAGACTTAGTAGGTTTCGAAATAAATCAGGTATCAACAGAAATGGTTAAAGGTTTACCTATTATAAAATTACAAATGAGGAGAGGAGTAGAGTACCAAAACATTTTGATTACGAGTAATCAAAAAGGAACTAAAGCCGGTTACATTAAATAACAAGGAGAAATATGGCTGAAACAGAATGGGTACCTCCTAGTGAGATACCAGAATTAGTATATGAAGCAGATGTAGTTGCTATTGATTTAGAAACACATGACCCAGATATAAAAACAAAAGGTCCAGGTTGGGCTACAAACAATGGTAAAGTTATTGGTGTTGCAATTGCAGCTAATGGTTGGAAAGGATACTTTCCTGTAGGTCATGAGAAAGGACCTAACATTGATGAAAGAATATTTAAAAGAAATTTTAAAAAAATTTTAGACAAAGATAATATAAAAGTTTTTCATAATGCTATGTATGACGTTGGTTGGATGCGTCAGTGGGGACTAGAAGTTAAAGGAACTATTGTTGATACAATGATAGCAGCTCCTTTGATTGATGAGAATAGATTTAGATACTCCTTAAATGAATTATCAAAAGATTATTTAAAAGAAAAAAAATATGAATCAGGTTTATATGAAGCCGCAGCTCAGTGGGGTACAGATGCCAAAGGTGAGATGCATAAATTACCTGCCATGATAGTTGGTCCTTACGCAGAAAAAGATGCAGAGCTTACTTTAAAATTATGGAACATATTTAAATTACAAATAAAAGAAGATGAGCTTCAACAGGTGTTTGAGTTAGAAACTAAATTGTTTCCTGTTTTATTTGAAATGAAATCAAAGGGAGTGAGGGTAGATCTTGACAGAGCAGAAAGTATTAAGAAAAATTTTAAGAATACAGAGAAGAAGATACTTGATAAAATATTACAAGATACGGGCGTTGCAGTTGACATTTGGGCTGCGGCAAGTGTTGCGAAAGCTTTTGATGCGGCGGGCATAAAATATGAAAGAACTGCTAAGAGTAAACAACCTAAGTTTGACAAAGGTTTTTTATCGAATCACTCTTCAGAGTTAGCTCGTATGGTTGTAGAAGCCAGAGAGATAAACAAAGCTAGCACTACATTTATTGATACCTTATTGAAACATTCACATAATGGTAGAATACATGCAGAGATACATCAATTGCGTGGAGATAAAGGTGGCACTGTATCGGGTAGACTGAGTATGTCTAATCCTAATTTACAACAAATACCTGCAAGACATCCTACAATTGGACCTGCAATAAGAAGTTTATTTATTCCAGAAGAGGGAGAACAGTGGGGAGCTTTTGACTATTCACAGCAGGAGCCACGGATCATTGTTCATCATGCAGTATTACATGATCTTGATGGAGCAAAAGAAGTTGCTAACGCTTATATAAATGACCCTACTACAGACTTTCATCAAAAAGTTGCTGAGATGGCAAACATAGATCGTAAAAAAGCTAAGACAATTAATCTTGGTTTATCTTATGGCATGGGCCAGGGAAAGTTAGCCACGGAACTTGGTCTTAATGAAGAAGAAGCTAAAGACTTGTTTAAAGAATATCATAGTAGTGTTCCTTTTATTAGAGAACTTAAAAGCATGGCAACTCAACAAGCAAGTAGACGTGGTGAGAACAAAGGTTTTGTTAGAACAATAATGAAAAGAAAATGTCGTTTTAATTTATGGGAGCCAGACACCCCATTTAAAAAAAGAAAACCAGGAGATGTTATACAATTTAATCAACCTCTTCCAAAGCAGCAGGCTGAAGATGAGTACGGTCCGGCTATACGAAGAGCTTTTACTTACACTGCTTTTAATAGAATCATACAAGGTTCAGCTGCAGATCAAACCAAACAAGCAATGATAGATCTTCATGCTGAAGGAATAACACCAATGATACAAATACATGATGAGATAGCTGTATCTGTTCGTGATCATCAAACAGCTAAAAAAATTGTAGATATTATGGAGAATGCATGTCAGTTAAAAGTACCTAGTAAAGTAGATGCCGAGTTAGGAAAGAACTGGGGAGACTCAATGTGAGTGTATCTATATCTAAAATTTTACAAGTATTAGATAATCCTGAAGCTTTACAAAACTGGAGAGAAAGAGTTGGCCATGAAGAAGCAGAAAGAATAAGCAAACGTTCTTCTACTATAGGTACAGCTATGCATAAGTTTCTTGAACATTGGATTGGTGATGACAAAGATTGTGTTGATCTAACAGAAGAAGGTATCTTGGGCAGAAAAATGGCACAACAAATTTATGATCATGCAATTAAACATAAGCTAGAAGATTGTTGGCATATGGAATCTAAATTAAAATTTGGAGATCACTATCATGGTAGATTAGATTTAGCTGGTATTTATTATCATCAACCTGTTGTTATAGATTTTAAACAATCAAACAAACCTAAAAGAAAAGAATGGTGTTGGAAGTATATGTGTCAGTTAGCAGCTTATGTGCTAGCACATAATAGCACATTCCCTAATAGACCTAAGATAAAAAAAGGTATTGTATTGATGTGTTCACAAAATTTACACCTACAAAAATTTGAATTAGAAGGCCAAGAATTAATAAAAGCTTGGAATCATTTTAAAAGTGCGATACGCTTCTGTAAAGATAATGATATCTACGAAATCACACCAAAGCATTTCGATAAGATAAATATATTTAGAAGTAAATTAGGACTTAGATGATTAAAATATGGTTATTAATTTCAATGGTGTCTATGCCGGGTTGGCCTTCAGTAAAACATAATGCTGAAGTTTGGTTTGATGAAACTAAATGTGAAAACAGACGCATTGAAGTAGAAAACAAATTATATGATATTGCTTCAATGCAAGGACATGAAGTTTTATTTGTACAAACTTGGTGTTTAGAATCTGATATGTTTGTTCTTATAGGTTCTTGATAAAAATAATTTTATTTTGCATTACAATTTTAATATGTGTAGGTGCATTTATTTATTTTTCACCTTACCAAACGTTTATGCGTGACTGTCGTGTTGATGATTTTTTAGGTGGAGACATGAGTGATGAGTATTGTACATGGTTGTACAATGAATTTAGAAAAACCAAACCCATTACAGAGCTGTTTTACCTTAAATGCACGTTATAGTTGTTTTTTTACACACCAGAACAAAAACATAGTTTTCTGGTACAATCACCCTACCGACCCCTAAACTTTGCATTGTAGGGGTCATTACGGGATAAAAATTTCTTTACTTCTTGGTTCTACCGCCTGATTTACGTCTTGTAGCTGCAGTTTTACCTCCAGCCTTTCTTTTAGTAGCTCCTCCTTTTTTGTATCCTTCATTTCGACGAATCTCTTTATCAACTCTTCTGATTTCATCTTTTTCATTCATGATATGTTTAGTTCTACTACTTTTCATTTAGACATCCTTTCAAGTTTTTTATTAATATTAATAACTTCGTTCTCAATAACAGCAATGCGTGTTTCTATTTTAGTAAAAATTTGTATCGCTGTTTCCATACGGTCTAAGTCTGTTTCCATAGCCGTAACTCTTTGACTTGTCATACCCCAAGTAGCACCTAAGGCAACAAAAACTCCTACGAGCCAAACTGTATCTTTGAAGGTAAAAGTCATAATCTTGTTATGCCTCCGGATTTAAATGGAAAATAAGGAAACATGTTACTAGGAGAACTTCCTATTCTTCTTAAATTTTCTTCAATTTGTGCATCTGTCATGTTCATTTCTCCACTCATTCGTTCATAAAGTTTTTGATAAACGTTAGGAGCCATTTCTAATTTTTCTTGAAAACTTTTTTGATTAAAAGGAGTAATACCTCCGGTAGATTCTTGAATACTATCAGATACTTCTACTCCTCCTGGAGTAATAATTTCTTTTCCTTCAATACCAAATATTTCTTTTTTTTGATTAAGATCAAACATGTCATTAAACTCATCTATATAATCTTGTGTTGTTTTTTTAGGAGGAATTCTTCTATCAAAATTTTCAAAACTATCTGTTTGACTTTGTCCTCCAAAAAAAGCATCTAAACCTTGTTCTTCAACTGGTATGGTAGCTATTTGTTTAGGATCTAATTGTATTGGACCATCTCTGTTGATTGGATTAGTAGCACTAGCTGGAGTATCTAATAAAGGACTTATTCCTGAACCTGCAGAAGCATTTAATCCTTTTAAATTGTTTAAGTAATTTCTAAACTCATCTACCTCTTCTGGTTTTTCTGTTATCGAACCAGATGTCATAAAGTTATCTTGAATAAAATCCATTCCTTGATTAACTATTGCTCCTACTCCTACTTTATCTGCAAAATTAACTCCTGCATCTCTAGCTTTACCTAAAGCATTCATAATTAATCCGCCGCCAGGAAACAGTCCACCCATTGCAGTTTTAGCTATTGCAGGACCTGCATTCATTGCAAAATTTGATAAAGGAAATCTATCTGCATAAGATGCTGCACCACCTGCATTTCCTATAGTTTTATTATCAGAACCCGCACTAATTTGATTTCCACTTCTATCTGTAAATGAAAAATTAGAAGGATCAAAAGTTTGCCCTGTTCTAAGAGCATTCATTCTCATTTGATATTCGTTGCGATTATCTCCTGCTACTAAATTGTTTTGATATTTATCTTTGTTATCTATTAAATTTTGTATTGCTTGATTTGATTCATTAACCGATTGTGATTGTGGAGAATTAGGTTGACTAGATCCTGAAGAACTATGAGTAGGTGTATTTGAACTAAACCCTCCAAATAAATCACTAAAGAAACCCATTAGATTGCCCTTCTATTATTCATAGCTATACCTTGCATCAATGGATCATTACCTGCAAGTGCTAATCTAGAATTTTGATTTACTTTATTCATTACATTTAATCCTCCTGTATTGTTTGGTTGTACTGGAGTTGTGTTTATTGAGCCAGGATTAATTTGTGGCACAGCATTAGGATCTACTTGTGGTTTAATTTCAGGAGTAACAGGTATGTTATCAGTTCTCATACCTGGAGCAATAAATGTATTACTATCTCCGTACTTACCTTTTAAACTTTCAATAAAATCTTCAGCTGATAGGTCAGTAATTTTTTTACTTTCCTTCTCATACAATTCCATAATAGTTGGATTATCATTAGATCTGTTTTGTATATTATTAAATTCATTTTCTAATTCACTTGGTAGATCTGGATATTGTTGTAGTAAAGCCTGCAATCCTTCTGCAAATAAACGTCCTTGTTTAGCAGAACCTGCTGATCCTTTCATTGCCTTGCCCCATAAATCTATTGTAACTGGAGAGGACATAACATAACCTAATTTTCTTGCCATAATAATACCTGCAAGTGTTCCCATGCTAGGAATAGCTCCACCAACCGAAGCTGCCCCGCCTGATACAGCAAGGGTAGGAACGATAGAATTAATAAATCCTCTAAACCCACCTAATGTTGTCTTACGAGTTAAGAACTGTGATATGTTCATGTTTTTTGCATTAAAGAATATTTCTGCAGCATCAGCAAAAGCTACTAATTTTTTTGCATCAGGAAGATTATCAGCTCCTTCTCTTGCTAAAGCCATTCCTTTATCAAAAGCAGCAAACGGAGCACCTCCTGTCATTTTTTTACCTGCACCGGTAATACCTAATCGTTTTTTAAATACTTCAGCATTAAAAGTTAAATCATCAAATGATTTAAAGTAATCTACACTAACATCTTGAAAGCCTGGTGATCCTTTAGATTGAGTAAACGATGATTCAAAGGCATCTAATAGTTTACCTTTCATACCTTTAGCAAAAACTTCAGGACCTATAAAGTCATATAGTTTTTGTACCGCTTCAGGACTTTGCCAATCATTAAATACTCTTGAGAATAATTGATCTGATTCAATAGAACCTGGAATCTTAGCTAATGCATTATAAGCAAACTTTTCATCCATCCCTAATTTTTTCATAGCTGTAGAACCAAATAATACAGTCATATCAGAAAAAGCTTTGTCTGCTTCTTTTAAACTTTCGAATGCTTGATTGTATACACCTGGATTTAACTTAGTCATTTTACCAAAAGCTGTTTCTAGTTCTCTACTTACAGCATATAAATCATCCATCATTGGACCATAATTTTCTTTCATACGAGGACCAAATAATATTTCGTTTAATGTTTGACGATGATACAACCATTCTTCTCCACTCATTTTACCTGGACCTTTGTTAGCTAATATTTCTAATTTTTTAAATCCGGGGGAAGCCATTTTTTGTCCTTCATCTAACAACTTACCATAACGAGCATAAGCTTCACCTGCTATGTTTCTAGCATTAGACCAATCAAATACAGGAGCATTACCTATAGCATCAAAATATTGTTTATACTTAGAAGAAATATTTTGTATAATATCACTTGTAACTGCTTGTCTAACTTTAGATAAATCATGTCCAAGTTCAGCTGCATTTATAGAAGGACCAAAATTAAATAACTTATCTGCTTCTTTTATAAATGTTCTACGTTTTTCATCAAAACCTCTTTTAAATCCACCACCTAAGAAAGGTAGTTTTGTAATAGCTCCAGGCATAGCTCTAACAAATCCATATCTACTAATGTCTGTTGTACCAGGAGTAATACCTGTTAAGCTTTGTATTTCTTCAGCTCTTTTTAATTCATTTTTGCCTACACCTCCAAGAACATTACGTCCAAATCCTTTTAGTAAAGCAACACCAGGACGGAACATACCAAAAGCTGTACCCCATATTAAATCTCTTTTTGCTTCTTCTTTTAAATAGTCCATGGTCTCCGCTACGTCAGGTCTATCAATACCTTGCTTCATTCCCATAAACTCACCTATCTCATTATAAGTAGGCGTATATAACATTCCTTTATCGTTTAGATTATTTAACAATCCTTCATATCCAAGTAGTCCTGAAAGATAACCAACTGTCCCACCAAGTATACCACCTACAATTGTTCCTGCAGGTCCTGCAACTGATCCTGCCATAGCTCCAAGTCTAGCACCACCTATTGTACCACCAACCGAACCAGCAAAACTCATACCAAGTTTAGTCCACGGAAAAGGATTAGGTCTTTCTGGATTGTAACTATTAGTTCTAATAACGTTATCAGTAACTGCTCTAGGATTTATTTCATTTTCTGTATAACCAGCTGCTCCTACAAACAAATTTATTTTACGCATAATATCAGTTTGTTTTAAACCTTCTTTCATTCCTCTAGATGTTATCGAAGCAATACCTTCTCTTACTTCAGGTAATTTTAGTTTATGTCTTTTAGGATCATATCTAGTATAATTTTTCTTTGGTGATTCTTTTTCTGCTGCTTGTCTTTCACCAAACATATTTGTTGGTAAACTTGATCCAGGGGGCAGGAATGCTGGTTGATCACCATCAGCAAAAGTCTCCACAACTTCTTCTTCCATTTCAAATACCATTGGTTCTCTCTCGGTATACATAAATGGATTAGGATCTTCATTAGGATTATATGTTAATCCTTGATTCTTTGCCTGTTCTCCAGACTGTCTTAAATTAAATAATTCTTCTAACGTAAACATTATAGTATTTCCTCTAATATTCCTGGAGGAATAAATCCATTTAATTCGTTAGATAAATCTACTCCATTAACCGCTGATCCTGCACCAGAATAATTATTATTAGTATTAATAGTTCCTGCTAAATTATATCCTCCAGTAATAGAACTTCCATCTCTTGATAAAGCATATCCATTTTCTTCTATTTGATCAGCAGAAAATACTTTTAATAGTTCTTGGTTGTATTCATTAACAAAGAAATCTAATAACGTATTGTATCTGTTCATAACTTTACGATCTGTATTAAAAAATCCATCTAACTTAACTATTTTACCAGCAGACCTAATAACGTCTTTTAATAATCTGTTAGATCCTTGAATATAACGAGCATAAGAAAACGTCATGTTGGTTTGTAAAATTGGTAGTATAGATATATCAGATGAACTAAACATACCTACATCACTATACATTTCATTTAACGCTTCTTGTCCGTCTAAATATTGTTCTTCACTAATAAAACCTTCATCTAAGTTTTGTTTATTAGCTGTTTGTAGTGCTTTGTAATTTGTATTAGCTTCATTAACTATTTGTGCATAATCTAAATTAAGACCATACGCAGTGTTTAAAGCAATCAATTCTTTTTGTGCTTGACTTGGTGCTTCTGCAATAGCTGTTGCATAATTAGGATTGATACCAACCATTTTTTGAAATAGTTGAGAACCTTCTGTTACTAAATCTTTAGACATTTTACCAAAGTTTCTAACTTCATAACTTAAACCAAAAATGTTTTCACCATTTTGATGATGTTTATCTCCAATACTTAATACTTCTGATGCGGTGTTTGCTCCTTGCATGATAAAACTTAACATGTTTAATGATTCTTTTTTAGCACCATCATCACCACCTAAAGGTCCATCAAAAAATGTTTGTCCTGCTGCTGTGTCTCCTGCTAACTTATCAGACAATCTAAAAATCGGTTTGCCTACCATGTTCTCAGGAACTTTTTTACCATTAATTTCTGCAGGATATACCATGCCCATATACATCTCAGCTTCTCCGGGACTAAGAATTGATTTATAAAATTCTACTTGACCATTTACTGTGCCTTTTGAATCATACCCTATTGTTAATACATCTGCATAAGCTGCAGGGTCAGGATTAAATAATTCTCTTGCTTCTTTTTTTTCATCTCTATAAATTTCATAAGCTAAACCACCAATCTCACGAGCTTGTTTTTGTTTTTCTAAACTTAAAGCCATCATGGTATCCGTTACAGGTGTAAGAGCTTGTCCTAATTCATCAAGAAATCTAGGTAACTTTCCTCTTCTATCTGATCTTGCTTTTAACAATTCAGTTCCAAACTTTAACATCATTAATTCTTTTGGTACTTCCATTTCTGGCATAATGCTTTCAAGCTCACCTCTTATTCTCTCTAAATGTTTGTTCTTAACTAATTCAGGATCTTCTCCCTCGTTACGTTGTCTTTCTTCATTAACAATGTTTGCAGCATTATCTGCTGATGCTTTAGATAATTGAGCTTGAATTTGCATTTCTAATGCTAATCTATCTGATTTTTGATGATCAGTTTCACCATTAGAATTAGTAGCTCCAGCATTCATTGTACCAGTAATTATTCCTACTGTTTCATCATCTGTCTCATATAAATTTTCACTAGTGTATGATTGATCTATAACTCCATCAGCTGCATTTTTATTATCTGTACTACCTGTGTTGGCTCCAGTGTCTGCTGTTACTGTATTAGCATTTTTATTTAGATCAGGGTTAGCGCTGTTTTTATTTTCTATATTTTCATTAGTAGATGCTAAGACTACATCATCATTAGGATTAGATACTACTTCATCTTTAAGATTTTGATTTTGATCTACAGTATTTTGATTTGTTTTAGCAGCTAACGCTGTATTAATATTTGTTAAAGTAATATCATAAGCTGTAGCAAACTGATTAGAAATTGCATTTTCTTTTTGATATTCTAGTTTACGTTTTAAATCTAATAAAGCTGGAGTGCTCATAGTATTAAGCTGTGAAGAATTAGGTAGTTGTGGCATGTTAGGACTAGCCATTTGATTAACATTATTTTGTTGAAAGTCCTGAATATTAAAATTTTTAAATCCTTCAGCAATTTTTGATCCTATATCGGGTAAAAATGTTTGTTGATTTTGTATAGGAGGAACAGGATTCATCCTTTGATTTATTCTAAAATCTTTTTCTTCCTGCGATAAAGCAGAATTAGGATTAATAAAAAAATTATTTACCATTAGAGTTTACCTAACGTACCTAAACCTCCAAGCAACGAAGCACCAGTTCCTAACATTTGTGAGAAAGGACTTCCAGGTTGTCCGTAAGATTGTTGATATTGGTAGCCCATTGTAGATGGCGAACCACCTAATATATCTGACATAAAACCATACAACTGCATAGGTTGATTTTGTGCTTGTAAAATGTTTGCTCTTTGACGATCTAGTTCTGCTTGAGCTCCTGTTTGTTGTTGCTGTCCTAAACCCATCATTGTAGAGAATTGTTGTTGACCTAATCCTTGTGCCATTTGAGCTTGGTTTTGATATCCTTGATTTAATCCCATACCTAATGCTCCAAGACCTTGAGCTCCTGCCATACCTCTTTGTTGTTGGTTTGTAAAAGCACCATAAGCTTGTTGCATTGCATTATTAAATTGATCTGTATAAGCATCACTAATTGTATCCATTCTTGCTTCATCAATCATTCCTGATTGTATTTGTCCTCTTGAACCACCATAGGTACCTCCCATAGCTTGTTGAGCTGCTGCTTGATTTTGTGCCATTTGTGATTGTTTATTTATTTCAGCCGTAATGTTGTCCATATAAGGAGTCATAAAATCCTGATAAGAACTTGGATCAAAAGTAGCTGCTGCTGATTGACTATATAAATCTCCTGCTTGTGCTCCGTATTTATCTAAAGCACCTAAACCTTGTGCTAATTCTGGTTGTCCTAAAGCTTGTCCTGTTTGTGTAAATCCTGTTGTTGGATCATAACTATAACCCATGTTTGCATACGCCATTTTGTATGCTTGTTGTTGTGCTGGAGATAATCCTGCTAACTCAAAATCAGGAAGAGGTTGTGCTCCTCCTACATAATCAGAAACATTCTTGATTAAATCAGTGTATCCTTTTTGTATATACTCAGGAGGTAAATTTTGATTAATTATTGTTTCAGCCATACATTACGCTCCCATCTTCTGCGCCTTTAAAATTGTAACCCATATCTTGTGCCATAGGTTTAGTTTGTTTTCTTAAAGCATCCATCATATCATGTCCTTTTTTCGTGTCTCCTCCGCCCATAGCATACAATGCATACTCTGGTATAATATGTTCATTATTACTTACCAACATATCACTTGTTTGTCCTGTGTTTTTATCTACTATCTTTCCCGGTATAATATCTTCCCGGCCGGTGCCAGGGCCCATGATTTGTCCACCTTGGTCAAATGCTGCTAAACCACC
>JAAHTH010002005.1_pt1 | contig 13540 bp, 4 predicted proteins | sample 6116091 | NCBI WGS metagenome assembly JAAHTH01 (sample SAMN13939990, study PRJNA603662) | sponge metagenome | isolation source: marine sponge | host: Mycale hentscheli | place: New Zealand | collected 2006
AGATGGTCATATTGATTTTGTCAATCAAGCTGGTGAGAATGTAAGACTTGCTGACTATGCGATGAAAGAAGATGCTGCTACAGCAGTTGTTACAGAAACAGCCATTGTTGGTAGCACTTTCTCGGGTAATGTTGTTGCAAACACCATCACAGTTCATGCCGGATCTATTGCGAATGTTGAAATTCGAAATGCAGACATTTATGGTTCAAGAGTATATGAAACACAATTGATCAATGAGATTACTGCAAATAATGTATTCTCTGATAATGCAGAAATTGAAGATGCTTTAGTCACTCGAGCAACCATTCTTAATGCAACAGCAAATAACTTAACTTCGAATAATGCAACAATCAGAAATGCAGATATTACAGATGCAACGGCATTACGCTTTACCGCAAATAGTTCATCGTTTGGTCAAGTTGAAATCTGGGATTCAAAGATTTATACATCTCAGATTATCGAATCACAAATCATTCAAGAATCAACTGCTGATCAATTAACATCAAATTATGCTACCATTAATGATGCGACAATTGATAAAGCAACTATTACTGATGCCACAGCAGAAAGATTAACTTCCAATAACGCTACCTTAAATGATGTTACTATTGAAGAAGGCACTGCAACTGATTTGTTGCTCAACAATGCAACACTTGAAGACGCAACTGCAAATAATCTAGTCCTCACTGGTCCCACAACAATTAGTGGTCATTTATTACCAACTGCAAATGGTGTGTATGATTTAGGTTCTATTGAGAATCCATTCAGACATATGTTCTTGTCTGGCAGCACACTCTATGTTGGCGGTGTACCAATTACAATGGGTGGTGACGGCTTTAAGTTTGGTGCTGACCTTGCTGATTATTCAAAGTCAAGCGAACAAGCAGCACATATTCAAACTGAAACCGCACAGATTAATACCTTAACTGCAAATACAGGTACGGTCACAATTCTCAGTGGTGAAACTTTAACCTATACAGGACTTAGCACACTCACTGAAATTGATTCAGACACTGCAGAAATCACCGACTTAACAGTTGGACAACTTGAAGGCAATTATGCCAATGTTGATACCTTAGTTGTTACTACAGATACAACTTTAGATGGTACTACAACAATTGGTAATGCTGATATTCAAATTGGTGATGTTGATACACTGACTGCAAGAAAACTAACTGTTACTGAAGATGCAACAGTTGCCAATTCCGTCACAATTGACGGCTTCACCATGTGGAAAGATGGTGAAGGTCATTTGAAGTTAAGTAACCGTCTTGCTGATTACTACCTCAAGACAGATGATACAACCGGTGAACTTGTACGGACAAATCGACTTATTGCTAACAATGCCTTTATTGATGTTCTTGATGCAAATACTGGTTCAGTTGATGAACTTGATTCAGTTGATTTAAAGGTAGCTAATTCAATCACATTGAATAACTTTGGAATGGCAATCGATGAAAATGGCCATCTGAAGTTTACACATCGTCTAGCAGATTATTATCTCAAGACTGATGATACTAGTGGTGAGAAAGTTACTACAAATAATCTGTTTGCACAGAACACATTCGTTAACTTTATTGATGCCAATACTGCTGAGATTGATGAGCTTGAAGTAGTTAATATTCATGCAACAAATGATGTATCTGCTGCCAATTCCGTTTCAGTTAACGGATTCACAATGTGGAGAGATGGTGATGGTTATTTGAAGTTAAGTGATCGTTTAGCAGACTACTATTTGAAAACTGATGATACAACCGGTGAACTTGTACGGACAAATCGACTTATTGCTAACAATGCCTTTATTGATGTCATTGATGCAAACAGTGGTACAATTGATGTATTAACAGTTGAAAACATCACAGTCAAAGATGGTACAATTGATGATGTGACCTTTAACAATGTCAATGTTAATGGTGGTACAGTTGAATTTATAAACCTGAAGAATTCAACTTTAGTTGATGTTGAAGGTAATCTAAATGAACCAGACATTGCTGATCCTGTAATTACTGGTGGTACTTGGACTGATGCAACAACAACGAATACAACACTTGACGGACAGATTGTATTTAATGCTCCATTACTTGCTGGTACAGATATTGACTTAGGTACAAATACTCAGCGATTCCGTGACCTATATCTTGCAAATGCAATCTCTGTACAAAACGCAACACATGGTGCGTATATCAGTCTTGATGCAAATGGTCATATCAAGTTCAATGTAAGACTGGCAGATTATTATCTCAAAACAGATGATACCAGTTCAGAGAAAGTTGAGAGTACACTAGGTATCTTTGAAACTGCAAATGCAGATACAGTTAATGCAACCACAGTCAATGTTGATGACCTATTTGCTGATGAAGCAGATGTCAATATTCTTGCTGCAACAAATGCAATTATCACAAGTGGAACAATTACAACACTTGGTACAACTGATATTACTTCAACAGATATCAAAACAAATGATATTCTTGTTACTAATGGTGTCTTTGTTGGTGGTGAAACAAAAGCCGACTCCGCACTAATTACAGTTGATGAGAATGGACATATTAAGTTCAATGTTCGATTGGCAGATTATTATCTCAAGACAGATGATACGAGTGGTGAAAAGGTCACTACTTCAAATCTGTATGCTGGTAATACATTCACTGATGTCATTGATGCAAACACTGGTACAATTGATCAATTGGAAGGTACAGACCTTGATTATGATAATGCAGTTATTGATACTGCAAACGTCACAAGATCAACGATTACCACTTTACATTCAACTACTGGTACAATTACTAATATTGATGGTACTACTGCTGACTATACTCAAGGTAAGTTTGGTTCACTTGATGTTACTGGTATCGCAGACATCAATACTATTCAGGCAACTGATGGAACAATCACAACTGTCAATGGTACAACAGCAAACTATCTGAATGTAAATGCTACTGAAGAATTGTTTGCAGCAAACGCAACCATTCTTGCTGGTGGTATTTCAAATGTTCGAATTGACAATGCAGACATTTATAATTCACGAATCTATGAAACTCAAATTACAACAAACTCAACTGCTGAGAATTTAGTTTCAAATACTGCCACACTACATGATGCCACTGCATACAACTTAACAAGTGAAAATGCAACCATTAATAATGCTGTAACAAACAACCTGACTTCAAATAATGCAACTCTTGAGAATGCAACCATTAAGAAGTCGGTGATTGAAAATTCAGAAATTCGTGTATCAAAGATTATTGAATCAGAGATTGTACAAGAATCAACTGCTGATCAATTAACATCAAATTATGCAACCATTAATGATGCGACAATTGAACGTGCAACAATCAATGATACAACTGCTAATCGAATTACTTCAAACAATGCCACACTCAATGTTGTTACAATTAAAGGTGGTACAACTGACGGATTACAAAGCACAAATGAAACTCTGACTGATGTCAAAACAATCAATCTAACAACAGAAGGTACGTTTGTTCCATCTGTTGATGATACACAAGATATTGGTTCAACTACAGAAAGATATCATGATGCTTATCTATCAAATGAGTTGAACATTGATGGCGTGCGAATGCGAATTGTCAGTGGCGAAATTGACTTTGTTGATACTGATGGCAATAATGTAAAACTTGCAGACTATAATATGGCATCTGAAACTGGTGCAACCATCACCAGTAACGAAGCAAACTTGAACTTGATTGTTAACAATGAACTAACCGCAAACATTGCTGATGTTGTAGTGCTTGAAGCAGAAGATGCTACCATTGATGAACTCACGATTACGACACAATTCACCTCGCCAGAGAATCAATTAGTTAATGCAACAGTCACTGGTACAGCAACAATCAATGATGAAGTTGTTACCACTTCTACTGTAGGTACTGCAGACATCACAACACTGACGGCAACGAATGTTACCATCACAACTGAAACAGTTGGTACATCAAACATCACAACCGCACAAGTTGATCAACTTGATGCAAACACTGCCGTTCTGATTGACCTTGAAGGTACAACTGGTCGCTATGATACTTTCACTGCTGGTGTATTGACGGCAACAACTGCAACAGTCACCGATAGTTTCACATCATCATTGAATACAACACTTCTTGGTGACACAACAATTGCAGATGCAACAATCACTGAAGAAACTGTCACAACATCAACAATCACCGATGCAACAGTTACCAACACCTTAACTGTAAATCGTTCATTTACTGCCACAGCAAATGTTACGGATCTATTTGTTGAAAATAATATCGAAGCGCCAAGCGTAGCAATTAAAACTCTTGGTGTTCAAAATGGACAAATTGATAATCTAACAGCAACAAACGTTCAATTTGCAAGAAAGATTAGTCTTGAAACTGTCGACATTTCATTGAACAATGATAATCATATTGTCTTCAGCGCAAATGTTGACCATCTGAATGTTACCAATTTAACAACAACTGATGAGCTAACAGTTCATAGCACTCTTGTTGCTTCAGACCTCGCAGAGTTTGTAGGTCAAACAACAATGAATGATGTTGCAATCAATCGGAAATTCACTGCAAATACGATTGATGTTACGACTTCAGCATTGCTTGAGAACGCAACTGTTACGGATACACTGACTGCAATGAATACTGTCCGGTTTGGACAAGCAATTTCATTGAACTCTGCAATCATGTCAGTTGATGCAAATGGTGAAATCAAGTTTAATGTTCCTCTTGCAGATTATGCAAAAGAACATGGTGAAGGATTCCATGCTGGAGATTTGGAAGGTGATGTCTTCCGTGAAAACACTGCAACAATTGTTGATGCAGAAATTGAGAATCTCACAACAAACAACACAACGCTGAACTTTGCAACTATCAACGGTGGCGTCATCACAGGATCAGTCCTGAATGGTGTAACACTTGCTGGTGGTGCTGGTATGATTGATGGCTTTGAGTATTTCAATTCTGTGATGGCAAACACTGTCGCATCGAATACTCATATGACAGAAGGTACCATCGATGATTTCGAAATGACGAATTCATTGATTCTTGATTCAACAATGAATGATTCTTCTGCGAACAATCTGACAATTACTCATAGTGAACTCAAAGAATCACTGCTTGAAAATGTAAGAATCACAGGACATTTAATTCCAACTGCAAATGTCACTTATGATTTAGGTACACCAGATTTGAGATTTAGAGATTTATATCTCAGTGGATCAACAATCAACATTGGTAGTGCTGCAATCTCAATGAATGAAGAAGAGGGTACACTTGAAACAGACAAGTTCCGTGTTGAAGATCAAGTTGCAAACAGTTCAACATTAAATTACCTTGACAGTTATCAGGCAACAATCAATCAATTAACTGTCAACAACTTCGTCACCAATGATTCAACAACATTGAACATTGCACAAATCAACAAGCTGCAAAGTACATCTGTTGATTTGACTGAAGTACAAGTCAATGAGCTTGATGCAAACACTGCACGATTGATTGATGCAAACATTGGTACAGCACAAGTTAATGCTCTGAACGCAAACACTGTTGACTTACTTGACGGTACAATTCGAAGCATTGAAATATATGATTCTTATTCTGACAACTTGCTGGCAGAAAATAGTACACTTGAAAGAGGTACTATTGAAGATATGACCATCGGTAATACAACTGTCAAGTTCATCACAGGTACAGATGTTGACTTGACAAGAGGTACGATTGATGATTATACAATCAAGAATTCTCAGATACAGGATACAACTGCAACTAATCTTGATATTTCTGGCAGTGAATTTACAAATGTTGAAATCTACGATGGTTATTCAAACAATCTAACCGCAGAGAATTCAACATTAGTTACTGGTTCAATTCATCGTTTTAATATCACTGATACAACTGCACAAAGAATCACTGGTACAGATTTCAATCTAACAAATGGTTCTCTTGACAACTTTGATATTCGAAACTCAAGAGTTTACGATACACAAATTGTTGAAGAAACAAGTGCAAACTATTTGGTATCAAACAATGCCACATTGCATGTTGCCACAATTCATGATAGCACAACATACAATGCTGTCATACACAATGCCGAGGCATATAATTTAACATCAAACAATGCCACATTGAATCAAGCAACAATTCTTGATTCAACAATTCGAAATGCACAGATTTATAATTCAACAATTCATGAATCTCAAATTGTTAGTGAATCACATGCTGATGAATTAACATCAAATAATGCCACATTGCATGTTGCCACAATCTATGATAGTACAACTCATCGTGCTACAATTCATGATGCACATGCAAACAACTTGACTTCTGATCATGCAACATTAGAAGATGCTTCACTCGCCAACTCATTCATCACAACTTCAACCTTAGATGGTGTAATTCTCAAGAATTCATCAATGCAAGGAATGTCTGTTGATTGGGTAACCATTGGACATGCATCAATTGATGATTCATGGGCAAACACAATGGAGATCCGTGAGAGTTTCTTTGAGAACAATGATTTTGAAGATTCAAGAACAGCCAATTCAACAATCAAACTTTCAACAATCAATGATTCAGTAGTCAATGATTCGGATGCACATCGCTTGAAAGTTTATGACAGTGACCTATTTGATATTCGTGTGACAAATGGTACATTTACAATTGTCAATACAGAAGATTTAACTGCAAATGATGTGACATTGACAAACGGTACTTTAGATCGTTTCACAACAACCAATGTTGATTTAACAACTGGTACAATTGATGATTATAATATCATCAATTCAAGAATCTATGATACACATGCAAATAATTTAATCGTTGATGTAACAACAATTAAAGATGCAACAATCACTGATGCTAATATTGCTACTGCGGATGTTGATACACTTTATGTTGATACAACATTTGGTCAAGTTGGAACAATTCTGAATCTAACATCGAATTTTGTTTCAACAACTGATGCATTAATTACGAGTGCAGATATTACTGGAGCAAATGTTAATACTGCAAATATTGATTTTGCAACTGTTGATTATGCAAACATTATTGATACAGATATTACAGAAGCTGAAGTTGAACTACTTACTGTAAATAATGCATTCATTACAACAGGTAGCTCAACCTGGCATGATATTGTGAACTTAGATGCACTCAATGGAACAATAAGAGATTTAACAGTCAATCAAACGGCGACAATTACAAAAGAAATTGTTACCGAATCAGATATCAATACTGGTAAAATTGTTAATGCCACATTGACAACTGCGGATATTGGTGATGCAGAAATTGCCAATACTGAGATTGGTTATGCAAATGTTGGTAAATTAGTTGTTGCTCAAACAGAAATGCAAGATGTTGTTGCTGAAACACTTACCGCAAATCGTCTTGACATTAATGTTTCATCTTATTTGAAGCAAGCAGAAATTAATACATTGACCTCAACAACAATGTCTGCTTCAAATAAAGTTTTGGCACCTACAATTAAAGCAACTTTACTTGCCGATCTATTTGAAGCAGAGATTGAAAAAGAAACTGTTACCGAATCCTGGATTACAACGGCACATATTACAACTGGTTATGTTGATGATTTACATTTTACATCCGCAAGTCCAGATGTCCTTACAGCAAATACAATTCATGTAAAAGATCTGGCAAGTGCAAATGCAGTTCTATCAACTGCTACAATCACCAACTCAGGATTTAGTGATGGCTTGATTCAGAACACCGAAATTCGTTTCTCTGATTTCAAGTATGGTGAAATTGTTGATTCAAATATCACAGGTGGCACAGCAAACGGACTCAATCTTACCACATCTGTTCTGGATGATATCACTGTTCTTTCTGGTAATATTTTCAATGTTGTCATTGATGGTGCAATCATTAAGGAAGCAGTATTTGATGGAGGTATGGGACAAATTCGCAACTATGAGATCTATGATTCATATGCGAATTCATTTGTCATGGATGATTCAATTCTCAACCGACCAATTCTGAATGCTCCTGTCATCAATGGTGCGCAACTTCAAGGTGCCTTCGGTAGATTTGTTGATTTCGAATTCTGGGAATCAAAAGCAAACAATCTATTCCTGCGTGATTCAACAGTCAATACATCATTGATTGAAGATTCAACCGCAGAGAATTTGACAATTGCAAACAGTACAATCACATCGACTTCAACGATCAATGGTGCATCACTGAACGATGTGTTAATTGAGAAAGCTACCGCAAATGATGTTCAGCTTTCTAATGCTACAATTTCTGATTCAACGTTTGAAGATATTGTTCTGAATAATGTAAGAATTACCGGTTTTTTAATTAATGATGCTGTGACATCAAGTGGCGGTGAATTGTCTAGTGGTGACGGTTCTGCCAACTCTGGCAACGCAGGATTCTTAGATGGTGAATACTTTGGTGAGGGTGGACTTCTGCTTGGAATTCGCTTGCATGATGCGACCGCAAATGACCTAATAGTCAACACCGGTACGATGCATGATGTGTTGATGCAGAATTCAACCATTCGTGATTCTGTTGCAAACAATATGACCTTCAACTCTGGTACATTGTATGATTTTGACATCTACAATTCCAGAATTCATGAGACACAAATTGTTCAAGATTCAACTGCTGAAAACTTGATTTCAAACAATGCAATCTTGAAGAATGCAACTGCCGAAAGTTTGACCAGTGCAAATGCAACCATCACCACTGCAACGATCACAAATGCAATTGCGACCAATCTACAATCAACGAATGCAACAATCAGTTCAGCAACCATTCTGAATTCAACTGCAAACAATCTGTCATCTGCAAACGCAACATTGACAGATGCTGATATTGTAGATTCTGCAGCAAACAATTTATTTGTTGAAAATTCAACAATCATGTTGTCAACACTTGATACTGTTCAAATTAATGGTTCAAGTGCAAACAATTTAACTGTCAACAATTCATTCATTACAAACACTTCAATTGTTGATAGTACTGCTGAAAGATTGAATAGCAACAATAGTGTAGTTGCTAATTCGACAATTACGAATTCATCACTTGAACAAGTAGCAATCACGAATTCAGACTTTACTGGAAACATTCTGACTGGATCACAAATCAATGGCACTACAATCATTGGTGGTTCGGCACAAGGTGTTGCAATTTCTGGATCAACTGCTACGAATCTAAGTGCAGCACAATCAATTCTTACGAATTCACAGATTCGAAATTCAACTGCAAATAATCTGACATCAAATGATGGTACATTCAATCGTCCATTTGTTGATTCAGCCACAGTTGAAAATGCAACCGTTGCGAATTCAACATTCACAAACATCACGATTACAGATAGTAATCTTGGTACACTATCACTTGAAGGTTCAACTGCCAATGATTTGTCAGTCACTTTATCTTCAATTGAAACAAGTGCTATTGCCAATTCAACAATTACAAATACATCTCTTGAGCAAGTTGTTGCTGCAAATTCAGAATTTAAATTAACTACAATTCGCAATTCTGAAATCTATGATACTTATGCAAATAACTTTGTTCTTGATAATTCAATTCTGAATGGCGCAATTCTAAATGGTGTGTTCATCAATGGTGTTGTTCTTTCTGGAAACGGACACTCAGAAGCATCAATCAGTGAATTTGATATTTGGAATTCAAACCTCATCAATGTAACAATCACTGGTGGTACACTCGATAACGCTACATTGACAAACACAAGTGTAGATATTGATCGCCTTGTTGGTACAGAAGTTAATACATGCACAATTGTTGATTCATCAGCAAACAATATCACTGTTGCAAATAGCCATGTTGCTAATTCAACAATGAAAGATGTATCAGTTGAGAATCTAACAATTTATGGTACACTAACAAATCGTGCAACATACATTGATGGTTCATTCCTGAATAGTGATATTCAAGATGGTAATGCAAATAGTTTGACAATCAATGCGTCATCGTTCATCAATGGTACATTGTTCAATAGTGTTGCTAACAGCATGACCTTGCATGATGGTGCATTACATAACTTTGACATTTATAATTCACGCATTCATGAAACACAAATTGTCAATGATTCACAAGCAGAAAATCTTGTATCAAACAATGCAATTCTAAATTATGCAACAGCAACAAATCTACAATCGAACTATGCCACAATCACCAATGCGGCAATCAATAGTGGATATGCTGAAGACTTAACAGTTGAAAGATTGACCGCAAATAGTGTTGACCTTGATAATGCAGAACTTGATCAAGTTCAATTGTCAAATGCCACACTACGGATAATTACTGCAAACAATGTAGTGATGAATGATGTTGCAATTGATGATGCTAATATTAGCAATACAACAATGCAAGATATTACTGCTGACCGAGTTGTCACAAGTAATACAACATTGTTCACAAGTACATTCAATGCTGGTACAATTCTTGGTTCAACAATCAATGCTGCAACTTTAAACAACGCAACAATCAATAGTGCCACTGTTAAAAATGTAAACATTGATCGTGCGAATGTATCTGTTGCCGAATTTCTCAGTGGTAATATTGCAAATGTTTCGATTATCACAAGCTTTGCTCAAAGATTTGATATTACAGATGGTACATTTGAAGGTGAGATTTCAAACACTTCAATCTTCGATAGTGAACTATTCAATGTAGATGCTGATGGATTTACAGCAAACAATTTTGCTCTCACAAACGGCACAATTGATACTGTTACAGCAAACAATGTAATTGCAAATAATGTTGTCGCTACCAACGTTGAACTCACTGGCGGTACATTAAACAACTTCAAACTGAATGAGATTGAAGCAAACAATATCTATCTTGCAAATTCAACATTTGACCATTCAACATTAAATCATGTTGAGATGGAAGGTGTCTATGCAAATAGTGTTGTAATGGATAATGCAATTTTGAACAGTGCATATTTGAATGGTGCAATTATTAATGGTGTTGTATTAACTGGCGATGGTAATTCAGTAATTTCTGAATTTGAAATTTGGAATACAACAGCAAATAATCTAACAATTACCGAATCTGAATATAGTGGTAATGTTGTTCAGTCAATTATTGATGATTCAACTGTACAGAATTCAACTGTTGCAAATACAACACTTACAAATGTTACCTTCTCAAGTGGTACAATTACTGGTGATGTAGTATTTGATAATGTAGACTTTGATATTGGTACGCTTGACAATACTACATTGAACAATTCAACATTGAATACAGCAACCATTCACAATGGAACAATTGAAGGATTGCTGGCAAATACTGTTGAAATGAATGTAGTCAAGATTACTGATTTAACTTCAAATAATTCAACATTAAATACTGCAACAATAAATAACGGTACGCTAAATAACGCTACAATAAATAATTCGGCTATAAATAATTGTATACTTAACGATTCAGTAATTGATTGTGGAACATTCTAATGTATATGCTTCAAGAAGGTATTGATGTATTAAGAGATTATGCGGTATCGGTTGGTAATCCTAAAACTGATATGCCGCAGGAACTTGTCTATCAGGCGATTAAATTATTAAATCGTTTTGAAGATGATGATAAAAGAAAAGAAATTTTAGCAAGTCATTCGATTGCAGTTGCTGCAGACCGTCAAAACAAAAATGTAATTTCTTGTGCTACAATGAGAAAGCCAAGAGAAACGAGAAAGAAAGAAATTTTTACTGCAGCAAATTCTTTAGAATTGATGGACGAATTTGTGTTTGAACTTGGCCATATGTACACACATGAGAATTATCGAAAACAAGGAATATTAAAATATCTTGTGTATCGTTTACTTGGTAACCGTAATAGCCGAGGACAAACAGTTTTTGCAACCGCTAGTCAAGATTATGTAATTAATATGTTATTAAACTATTTTGGTTTTGAAGTTATTGAAAAATATCAATCAGAGAAATCGGAAGTTGCGTTACTTGGTTTAATGTAATGCCATATCCAATTTTTAAAAAAGTTCGTGATGTTCAAAGAAAAGATCGAGAAGAACGGCAAAAAATCACTCCATTAGATCGTAAAGTTGATGATACGCTAAAAAGTGATTCGCAAGTAAATAAAAATTTAAGTGATACGAGAACTTGGTTTCGTGAAAAGATTAATCAAGTTTTGTATCCGTCAGTTCGTGTAATGAATCGAACTGAAAGACCTAAAAGTTATTATGATTCACATACCGACAATCGAATTTCGAAAGGTTCGCAAATAGTACCAGGTTCTTTGTACTGTTGGTTTTATGATCCAAAGTATCGAAGAACTTTGCCATATTACGATGCCTTTCCTGTAGCATTCATATTGAATATGTATAATGATGGATTTCTTGGTATGAATTTACATTACTTGCCTCTTCGAGCAAGGTCTGTTTTACTTACAAGGCTTCTTGATAATATGCTGAAAAAATCATCACGCTCAACTTATCTTGATCTTCAATATAGTACTCTTGCAGGAGCGGCACAATATCGTGAAGTTAAGCCATGTATTCATCGATACTTACTCAAACAAATTCGTGGACAGATGATTGCAATTCCGCCAGATGAATGGATACGAGCAGTCTTTTTACCACTTGAAAGTTTCCAGAAAAAGAATGCTTCTCATGTTTGGAAAGAATCAATTCGGGCATCAAGGAGAATCTAATGGCTGATAGCATGATATCAACTTCTTGGGGACATGCAAGTAAAGATAGTTGGGAAAATAAACATGGCAAAAAGAGGTTTAGTGTTTCAGATTTTATTCGCAAAGTTACTCCGAAATTATATCTTTGTAAATTTTATTATGAATATTTAGAAACAAATAATCTTGAAGAAGAATTTTTATCAAAATCACCAACACAAAAAGGTTATACTGAAGTTGAAAAATTAAAATTAAGAGATGCTTTCTTTTATTCAAAAGGTATAACATTACCATCAAGAGGATTGAATACAGATCAATATTTGTTTCCAAACGGCTTTCGAATTGAAACACCAACTGGTACAAATTATGGTGATGGAAACGTTGCAATTCCAATGATTGCTGATGACCGTTATGCCTTTTATGATTTCTTTACATTTTGGATGAACAAGATACATTCAAAAGAAACAGGCTTTTTTGGATTTTATGATGATTATATAGCAGACATAGCAATTCGTCAGCTTCGCTCAACAACAGAAGACCGTCGATCAAGAGATGATGATGTTACTGATGGTCTCAACGCTTTTCATGAAGAGATGTCAGCAGGTGCTGGAAACTGGGTATATGGTGTTATTTTAAAAAACGCATTTCCAAAAGCAATAAGTGCCGTAACTTTTGCACATGATGCAAAAGAACAGGTATCATTCGAAGTTAACTTTGCATACGAAGGTATCGATTATATAAGACCATCATAACATTAACTATTTCATGGAGCATATAAATGCCACTACCGAAATTGAATGTGATTACATACACATTGACTTTACCTTCCAACGATAAAGAGATTGTATATAGACCCTTTACAGTTGAAGAAGAACGTATTTTATTAACTGCACAAGAATCAGATGATTCCAAAGATATTCTTC
>JAAHTH010001028.1_pt1 | contig 13519 bp, 10 predicted proteins | sample 6116091 | NCBI WGS metagenome assembly JAAHTH01 (sample SAMN13939990, study PRJNA603662) | sponge metagenome | isolation source: marine sponge | host: Mycale hentscheli | place: New Zealand | collected 2006
CCCCCCCCCCCCCCCCCCCCCCCCCCCCCCCCCCCCCCCCCCCCCCGCCCGCCGGAATGCCCTGTGGCCCCAATCGCTCTTCGAGCGTGGGGATCAGTGGTTTCGTGTTCAGGTAAGAAACAGCACCTATTCGCAACATGATCGCCTACCGTTGTTTCGTCATTTCTGAATTCTTAAACATCTCTGAATTCTTAAATAAGCTGAGCGTTTGTTGCAATAACCGTAGTATATACCCAATCCGCAACTTGGACGTCGCCCTCTGGTTTTGAGTTTGGGAGAAGCACGTGGTGTTCAGGCATTCAGCTCAGAAAATGTGCGGCTTAATACGATGAAAACGGCCAGTTGAGCGACGCTTGCTCTCATTACACACTCTGGGGCAGTTCGTCGGAAGCGGTTACCGTTCGCAGGGTCCCGTTGGCGGGGTCGTGGAACTTTATTCGTTGCGCTTGCAACAGAATGCGACTGCTCTCGCGGGTTCTGCCATCGGTGGTGGCAGATTCAAGCTTTGAAACTGCCGTTTCGTGGTCCGAATTGACGTCTTCGGAGGCGGGTTTGGTGGCGTGGGCTTCACTTGAACTCCCCGTTTTCGCAATCTTGTCCGGGGAGCTAGATCTCGATTCCGACAATCCGCCACGTGACTGCTCTGGCGTTTTACAGATTCCCGCCAACGCGTTGCCCAAGTCGTCTACCATTCGTTGTCCTTGGTACTGCCAGTCACCGATGATCGGGAAACCACGGTGAGCGGTTTGGAGCCGTAACTGATGCATGCGACCGGTCAGTGGAGAAAGTTCCAGGAGGCTGCGATTTGTCGCCGGGTCGTACATTCGCAAGCTCGCCATTGTTTCCGCGACTCGCGCTCCCTCAGAATCCGCTTTCACGATTTCCGCGTGCGAGCTGTTGGGCACCTTCCTGAGATGATCGACCCAAAGACCAAGGTTCGGCGATTGAACTCTTCCTGTTACCCAGGCTAGGTAGTTTTTGGTGATTTTTCGGCTCGCAAACTGGTCGCTGAGCAGTCGAGCAGCGCGTTTCCGCGTGGCAACTAAGAGCACGCCGCTCACAGGACGGTCCAGCCGATGTGGGAAAGCTACATAATCTGTGCGTTCGGCCAGTTGCGAGCGGAGGAGGGTTTCAAGACTTTCAATTCCATGGGCTGCTTGAGTCGCGATTCCGGCGGGTTTGTGAACCACAAGAGCCGCTTTTCCATCCCATAGAATATCGATTTTCTGCTTGTAAGTACGCATCCCTGATTATCCAACGGTTGTTTCAACCGAATTCGAATTGCCAATTTGGCTACAATTCGAGCATGTGTGAACCCGAACCAAGACCAGCGTCATCCGCGAACCAATTTTCATCAGAAACAGCGTCTTCCTCGAAGACCAATGTTTCGACCAATGTTAATGTTGCGACCAATGGGATGCCGTGTACCTCAGATGATAGTCTGAACCATTCGGGTGAGTCACGCGGAGCAAGCTTCGCGACAGACGAGGGATCCGTTTCTGCTGACGACTTGGCCCCGACCGCATCGCTTATGAAACCGGTGAAGTGTCGAATGAACCACGAGGGAACTCGCCAGTTCAATGTCGCTAGGGCGGGCACGGGGCGATGGAGTATCAGTTTGCGGGAATACATGGGGTTGGTGACCCTTGTCATTTTGTCCATTGGGCTCGTTTTCTCAATCCGGCGGCTGCGGCATCTGGAGTTGGAAGTCACTAAACTGCGGGCAGAAACGGGGTATTTACAGGAGACAGAACCGGGGCAAATCGCCGCAGCGAAAGCACCTTCTGATCAGCCGCTGACATATCGAGTTCGGGTGCGGGTGCCCGCTGGGCCAGCCAAATTTCGGGTCGCTTACAGTTCAGTATGGCCCAGTAAGGCGACGGGGCCGCAGTGGTACGGAGCTGTTCCGCTGCCAGCAGGCGAGTCGCTCGTAACCATTCGGATTCTTGAGGACCCACGCGACAAAAAATGGAAGATTGCTTCGCTGGTCTCGAACGCTGAGGGCAATCAACGCATGGCCACGGTTCTGCCTCCTCCTCACGTCAGTATTTTTCGAGGTTCGCACGATGTGCTTAGCACAGGAGTGGGGCGTGAGACACTGGCTGTCCGGGAAACCGATTCAATTCGCTTGCTTGATGAAAGATGGCTGGTCGGCGAGGGAGGCCTTCTGCTGTACGGTGATAGGGCCCCCAAGACGGACCAAATCGGTATTTACGCCGAATTGCAGCCGGATGTGGGTCCCCTGTGATTCGGGGTAAGCTTTGCATTCCTCGCGGAATTCCAGTTCTTTCGTTTTCACTGTCATTCTCTTACTGAAACCCCTGATTGCTCATGCCCCGTGATTTCCTAAAAGGTGTTGAAGACCAATATGATGTTGTGGTGATCGGTAGCGGTTTGGGAGGCATGACCTCTGCCAACATTCTCGGCCGTGCGGGACATCGTGTTTTGTTGCTCGAGCAGCACTACAAGCTGGGAGGGCTGGCGACTTGGTTTCTTCGACCGGGCGGACATGTTTTTGATATTTCCTTGCATGGCTTTCCGCATGGAATGATCAAGTCCTGCCGCCGCTATTGGAATCGCGACATCGCAGATCGAATTGTTCAGCTCAAAAATATTCGGTTTGACAATCCACAGTTTTCCTTAACCACAACCTTCAATCGTGAAGATTTTACGAGGTTGCTGACAACGGACTTTGGAATTTCACCCGATAAGGTCAATGAATTTTTCGATACGGCTCGTGGGATGAATTTCTACGACGACCAGGCAACCACGACGCGGCAGCTGTTCGATCGCTTTTTCCCTGGCCGTGATGATGTCGTTCGGCTCTTGATGGAGCCGATTACCTATGCCAACGGATCAACGCTAGAAGATCCAGCCATTACCTATGGAATTGTGTTCAGCAATTTCATGAACAAGGGAGTCTTCATTTACGAAGGTGGAACAGATGATTTGGTCGCTCGGATGAAAAAAGAGCTGCAAGCGAATGGTGTGGATATACGAATCAATTGCGGTGTGGATCGGATTCATGTCCAGGATGGAAAGGTTGCTGCGGTCGAGACGCATGGTCGCCGGATTGGGTGTCGTGCCGTTGTCAGTAATGCAAACTTGAGAACCACGATACTCAAAATGATCGGTCCTGAAAAACTTGATCGTGACTACGTCGATCAGACCGAAGCCGTCCGTCTGAATAACAGCAGTACACAGGTCTACATGGCGTTGAAGCCTGGCGAAGAAATCGATGAATCCTCGGGTGATCTTTTCTTCACTAGCACATCTGAGGAATTCCGGACGGATCTCCTATTGAGCCGCGATATCACGAGCCGCACGTTCAGTTTTTATTATCCGAGGACACGGCCAAGCAAGAAAGAACGCTTCGCCATCGTCAGTAGCACCAATGCCAATTGGTCGGATTGGGCTGATCTCAATGAACACGATTACGAGGCCAGTAAGCAAGATCTGGTCGACACAACGATTGATGCTTTGGAAAAGTACATCCCCGGTATCCGAAATAAAATTGATCGTGCCGAGGCTGCGACTCCACGTACATTCAATCACTATACGCAGCACGAAATGGGAGCCAGCTTTGGAACTAAATTCGAAGGGCTCGGGGTAAGTCGAGCATTGCCGCAACAGGTCGGTGGTATGTACCACGCGGGAAGTGTTGGTATTATCATGAGTGGCTGGCTGGGGGCGATCAATTATGGTGTGATCGTTAGCAATGAGGTTGATCAACAACTTACCAGTGAGAGCCAACACACTTGAAGCAGGATCCGTGGTCATGAGTCTCTGTCGTTATCAGGATGAGCAGGGCAAGCCCCAATATGCTCTTTATCGTCCCGGAGCGATTTGCCCTCTCAGGAATCTCACTGACGAGCCGCCGGTGGACGGCGAGATTTTTTCATGGGACGCAAGTCGGTTGGCCAGTCTGCAGCCTACGGATGAATCTCAGTGGGTGCCCGAGCCTACTCAATTGCTTCCCGTGGTCGGGCAACCCAGTAAGGTGATTTGTATTGGCTTGAATTATCGCGATCACGCTATCGAGTCAGGTGCTGAGATTCCAAGTGAGCCTGTGGTTTTCAGTAAGTTCAATACAGCCTTGGTAGGGCACGGAGATGCGATTCGTCTGCCAGCAGTTTCAAGTGAAGTCGACTACGAAGCTGAATTGGTTGTTGTTATGGGAAAGAAGGCCAAGCATGTTTCTGCCGCCGTAGCGATGGATTACGTCTTCGGTTACACCTGTGGGCATGATGTCTCTGCTCGTGATTGGCAAAAAGGACGCCCCGGAGGCCAGTGGTTGTTGGGTAAGACGTTTGACACGTTCGCCCCCACGGGGCCCTGTATCGTGACTTCCGGCGAGGTGTCTGACCCAGCGAATCTTCGTGTTCGAATGCATCACAATGGCGAGGTCGTGCAGGATAGTACGACGGCTCAGCTGATTTTTGACATTCCAACCCTGATCGAACACCTGACAAAAATCGTGACGCTTTTACCAGGTGACTTGATCTTCACGGGGACGCCTCCAGGGGTGGGAGCTGCTCGTAATCCACCTGTATTTCTTCAACCGGGCGACGAGTGCAAGGTTGAGATTGAAGGTGTCGGAACCTTGGCAAACACTTGCATCGCTGATAAGTGATTTGCCGCTGTCTCGTGATTCAAAACAGGTGCGGTACATCTGCGTGGTGTCTCACCTCGTGAGAGTTGAGGATTCGACTGGTTGGGTTTACCAATGGCTTGCTGACTCATAGGCAAAGCCAGTTTCGGCGTCATACCAAATTGCAAATCCCGCACCGTTTTCGGCAACGGGACCCTGATAGAAGACAACCTCAGTAGGACGCGGCCATCCCAGTCCACCAAAGTGCTGGTTGAAATCATCTTTTGTAAGGGTGACAAATTCGGGTGATGATTTACCTTCCATGGAATAATCTCCGAATTCGTCCCAAACTGCGTCAAACCAGGTTTCGATCAAGTCAGATTCAATCAGGTATCGGGCACGATATCCACGTGCAAACCGATCAATGGTCAATTCGCGAGCGGCGGGGGGCAGATAGCGCTCCCCTCGGGGATCACCGACCGGCTGTGTGACATCGTATTGAAAAACCCCAAAGCGGGACTTGTCCATGAAGTGCATGATCACGCTGCAGGAAGGGATGAAGGCAAACAGCACCATTGGAAATCCCCACAAAAAAATCCGGGAGCGTTTCTTTTGAAGGCATGGCGCGGCCAGAACAGCACTGCCCAGTAATATGCCCAACGTCCAAAAAGTGATCTTAAAAGGTAGGACGAAGTGCCAAAGCATCTAGCGTTTACTCCAAAAAAAATGAGTAACAGGCGGCGCACGCATCAGTTCACGTCACCGTTGGATTGAGACGCTGTTGGCAAAGTGCCAGTCTGATCCAGGTGCTCTCGATTGGAAAGTGCCAGACGCAGCAGAGCGGTTCCCTGTCCTGTGTCACACGTCAGGCAACAACAGAATCACGAGTCAGGGTAATCTGCGACGTAGATAGCTTTGAGCTCGGTATAGTCGGTGAACGTTTCTTCACAATTCACGCCTGCTCCGGGGCCGCCAGAAATACCCTGGCCAGCGTAGGGTAACCCGTATGCGATGGTGTTGTGGCAATTCACTTGGCACGTTCCGTCTCGAAAGCGTTTGGCGAGCTCAACACCGCGCGCGATATCCTGAGTCCACACACTGGCGCCCAAGCCGTAGGGAGTGCTGTTGGCAAGTTTTAGGGCCTGCTCGGTATCAGTGACTGGGCATATGGTCGCAAAAGCATGGAAGACTTCGGCTGGATTGCAGTTCAGGTCCGGAGCTGCACGGTAAATGGCAGGCTTGATGTAATAACCTTCCCGGCCTGCAACTTCTGCTGCACCGCCATCAAGGATCGGCTGACCTCCTCGAATGACGGTCTCTTGTTGTGCTGACAGAATGCGTGAACGCTGTGTTGAGTTGATCACGGCACCCAGTTGAGTGCCCTCGTCTGCTTGGTAACCAATTTTCAGGTCGGAAAAAAATTCGCGTTGGGCATCAATAAAATCATCTGCGATCTTCTCCGCCACAAAAACACGATGGATCGTACAGCAAGTTTGTCCAAAGTGTTGGTTGGTGTGCCGACCAATCATTCGAGCAACGGCTTGTGGGTCAGCATCTTCCAGAACAATGGCAGCTCCGTTTCCTCCCATCTCACGTTTCATGCGAGTGCCATGTCGGTCGCACGTTCGTAAGATGTGTTGGCCAACGCCGGGTGAACCTGTGAATGAGATGTAGCGAATCCCTGGGTGTTCAGCCATGAATTGGCCGGTCAGTTCTCCCCTGCCAGGTAAGACATTGATCACGCCTGGGGGAAAACCGGCTTCTTCTGCGAGTTTACCGATGTACAACGCTGACAGCGGTGTGTCCTCGGCAGGTTTGATCAGAACACAATTGCCGGACAACAAGGCTGGGAAAATGAACCATGACGTCAACACGATCGGGTAGTTCCAAGGAATGATTCCAGCTACCACACCCCATGGCTCTCGATAGGTGTAACCTTCAATGTTGTCTGCTACTTGCATCTTCGACCCATCACCCAGCGAGATTCGTTTCGCGACATCGCAGAAGTACTCGGCGGTTGCCCGAATTTGAGCAAAGTCTCCTTCGGCCAACTCGGAGACTTTACCGCCATCACGAATCTCGCATGCCAGCAGAGCATCACGGTCTCGTTCACAAAGCTCGACCAGCTTCATGATCAACGCACACTTTTCCTCGACAGGAATGTCTCGCCAGCCATTGACACCGTTACCGTGAAACGCTCGTTGTCCCGCGGTCACCGCTGCGTTGACTTCGTCTTGACCCATTTCGCAGATGCTGGCAAGTGTTTCCAAAGATCCGGGGTCAATCGTATCGAACGTTGCGTTCATCGAGCCAGATACGGACTGTCCATTGATAATGCCCCCATGGGGCTTACCCTCATTGTGGCAAAATTTCAGAAACTTCTCTGGCGTTGTGAATTGAGTGGCGGTTAACGCTTGAATTTCTTTGCTTGCAGTGGACATGACTTACCTGCTGGTCTTTGCGGGATGTGACTTGCTGTCGCATAAGATAGTCGATTCGGTCAATCATGTGTGTGGCCCTGAAATGAGATGTCAGATTCAGGTTTTTGCTAGATAGAGAACCAGAAAAGAGTGCGCGGGAGCGTCTGTTTTGTTGGTGTTTTTAGATAGCCGCCGGACGGGCGCCAACATCGTCATTTGCGTTCCCTCTGGTACGTTGGCCGCTCAGGAGCAGCATTCGGTGTTCTTCGGTGCGTCACTCGAGGGGGGAATACTCACTTGCCCATTGTCCGATAGGGCCTCGTCATACATGCAAAATGGCCGGCACACGAAGATGTGTGCCGGCCATTTCCTATAGTTTGCAGCTTCCATCAATTCGCTGAAAGCAAATTGCCTGGGATACGATTACTGATTGAGCTGCTCTTCGATCGTTTCCTTAGCAGCGCGGGTGCCCATGGAGCCCCACAGCCCGTAGGGACTCTCTGAGCCTGGGGCACGTGGCCCAGTTCGGGAACGTCGGACGGTCCCAATGTTCTGATCTCCAGCTTCAATCGAATCAGTGATAAAGATCACCGCACCATCGGCCATCAAAATATGACAGCCACCTTGGTGGCGACTGCTGGGCGGGAACATCCCAAGCCCTGTTGCGCCAAATGCGGTGCACACTTCCTTGTTGGGTGGGCGTATCGTGTTCATTCCTGAGAATAGGGCATTACCATTCGCCCAGCGGTAGCCGCGGCCCTGCCCACTCGAGACGACGCGTGTTCCATCAAGCCAGAACTGCGGACGTTCCGGGTCCAAGTCTGCTTGGCAAGCAAGCGGATTATCCTGCACGACCGTCGGACTGATTCCCGTACGGGCTTTGGTCCGCACGTCCCTGTCACCAAGATCGGTGGTGAGCTCCCCGCACATGATCGTGTTCGACAATCCATCGAGTATGTCGCGAAATTTGGTTACTGAGCGAGCGACGAAAGTTCCTCGTCCAGCGGCACGAATTTCCTGGGCTCGAAAATTGCTGATCACCAGTCGCGAAGTGTAGGGGCCCGCATCGGAGTATCGATTGGCATCCCCCAGGCAGGCGCCGTAGTTGGTGCGTCCCATTGCAGGTGGGCCAGTTCCTGGATCGCTTGGGCATCGCAGCGTCGGGATCTCGGTCATCCATGGTTTGTAGGCTGAGTTACGAGTCGTTGTTCGCGGCGACTGGTTTGTCTCGTCGGTTGCGGTCGGCCCCATCGCTGGCCAAGCCGGAATGCGTAAGGTGCCCGGGTTGCTCAAATCCTCGCTGTTGGGATTGCTGATTTGCTCCCAAAGCGCCTGCTGTTCGATGAACGGTGTCAAACTCACGAGGTAGCTGAGCGACATGTTGTTGGTGCGGTCAGATGCTCGGAAGTAACGATCACCTCCCTGCAAGTTCCCGCCAGTTCCGCCAAGTTGTTGCGGCAATTGTTTGTAGGCTGAATGGTAGTTATGAAGCCCCAATCCAATCTGCTTGAAATTGTTGCTGCAGCTCATCCGCCTTGCCGCCTCACGCGCGGCTTGCACTGCCGGAAGTAGGAGGCCGACGAGAACGCCGATGATCGCGATGACCACCAGCAACTCCACGAGCGTGAAGCCGGCTCTGTTGCGAAGTGTTCTATAAGACATGGAAAACCCGATAAGAATGAGTAAAAAAGAGAATCTAACGGTGTTCGGTGCCGCATCCGTGCTGAGTTCGGGCGATGCTATTGGCGATCACCGCCCGACTCGTACTCTTCTCGCATCTGATCGTCTTCCGCCTGAGTTTTGGCCTCTTCGGCGGTCAGCGCGTTGTCGGACGGTGCCACGACTGTGTTGCCGTCTGGTCCACAGCCCACATAGGCCAAGCCCGAAAGAAAAGTGAGAATCAGCAATACGTTCTTCATGCAATCGCTCTCAAATAATGGTTGACCGGTGGTTCTGCCGGTGGATGCCATGCACCGAGCAGCACTTTGAATTGTTCGCTAAACCTCAAGCGTTCACTTCCCCAGGGTTGAGGCCGAGTGTGCTTCGCCCGCCAGCGTTGGCAATATATGGAGGAGGCTAGGCTTCCGGAAACTGGACTCGCCGATTTGCTTGCGAAGTGGCAAAAAAAACACCCTTCACTGTTTTTACAGGCCTGATATTTGACACGTACCCGATATTTTTTCGGAGCATGCCCTCTCACGTACGCATTGTTGAAGCAATGCTCAGTCGTGATACCGCAGTCTCCCTCCCGCGGAGCGTCTTGCTGGCGGGGGGCGAGTGTAAGTGTCCAGTTGGGATTTCTGTTTCCAGTGCGGACGGGCGACACCGATTATCGGTGCAACTCACAGGAAGCTCAGCATTGAACCCTAAGCACTCAGCTAATCTCGTTAATCAGCCCCGTGCTGTCACCAACATTCTTCTTGTCGACCCCCATTGCTTTCGCGAGAGACCGCCACAGATTCGCAATTGGTGTTCCCTCGGCATAGCGAACATGCTGTCCGGTCTGGATTGCTCCACCGCATCGTCCGGCGATCACAGTTGGAAGATTATTGCACACGTGATGTTCACCGCTGCTGAGACCAGATCCCAACAAAAAGGCGGTGTTGTCTAATAAAGTGCCATCGCCTTCTTTAATCGTCTGCATTTTTTTAACTAGGTGCGCAAACTGTTCGAGGTGAAAGAGGTCCAGCTTTTCCAGTTGTTTCCTAATGGTGTCGTTGTGTTGGCCGTGAGTCCACGAATGATGCTGGATTGGCTTGTCAAACCAGCCCTCGACTTCAAGAGGCGATCCCCATCGTTCAGGACCAGTCATCAGTGTTGCGACCCGGGTAAGGTCACTCTGCAAAGCGAGGATCATCAGATCACCCATAACCTGAATGAACTCATCTCGTCGCATGGCCTGCCAGGGTTTGATGGGGGTTGTTGGGTTAAGCCTGGCAATGTCATCCTGTCGGCGCCGCACCCTTGTAATCTGCTTTTCCACGGTTCGGACTGCATCGGTGTACTCAGACAGCTTGTGTCGATCCAAGTTGCTTAATCGCGGTTGAAGACTTCTTGCGTCTTCCATCACAAGATCCAGCACGCTGCTACTGTTGACATGTTGTTCAACGCGGAATAGACGCTTGAAGACATCCGCAGGGTCACGTAATGATCTTGCAACATGTCCATGCCCAAACCATGAAATGTTATCAAAGTAAATGGATTCTCGATTGTCTTCGTAAGGGTTGCAGCTTAGCTCAAGCGAACGGAAACTGGTTTTCAAGCCAGTTTTGTCGGCGATGATTTGATCAATGGTGCGTTTCAGGGGATAGCCAGCGGGAGACAATTCGTCTGGGGCAGCGCTGCTAAGCCAGCATGTGCTGGCCTGTGCGTGTCCATCGGTCCCAGCAACTTTGATTCGGTCAAGATTGCTGAGAACCAGTATGTGTTCGCGTACCGATTCAATCGGTTTCAAAGTCGGACTTAGTTTGTAGTCTTGTCCGACCTCAGCCAAGTTCCATGCAGTCTGGACGACACCATTAGGAATATAAAAGAAGGCCAAGCGTCGCGGGGCAACCACTTGGGTTGCTGCTTGAACGACTGTGCCGTGCTGCATGGCTTCAAGCAATGGCAGTGCAATGGCGGCACCGGATCCGCGAAGTACTGCCCGACGTGCTAACTTGTGTAATCTCATCGGGTTTCCTCTGCTCCTGATTCGTCAATGTGGTAGCGGAATGCTCGGCTTTGCACGATCTCTCGAATGACAGTTGTGAACTGACCATGGGCCTTCAGTGTGCGCTGCAGGATCGTGTTGACGGTTGGTTCATCAGCCAGGGTTAGTTCGCGACCCACAGCGTACGAAAGCATGTGTTCTGAGAAAGCACGCATGAAAAATTCTGGGTGCTGCAGCAAAGCATTTTTAAATTCCACAATGTTCTGGAATTTCAGCTTTCCAAACAGTTGCCCGCTGGAGTCTATTTCCAAACCAGATGTGTACGCAGATCTCCACCGTCCAACAGCATCGTAGTTTTCAAGGACAAAGCCGAGTGGATCGATTTGCGAGTGACAGGCTGCACATTGCGTTGATTCCTGGTGCTGCGAAAGACGCTGCCGCAATGTTAAGCCCGAGGCTTCAATCTCTCTGTCATCAATTTCGATGGGGGGGACAGTGTCGGGCGGTGGGGGTGGGGGACGATTTAAAATCACTGCCGCAACCCACGCACCCCGCGTGATGGGACTGGTTCTAAGGGGAGAAGAGGTCATCGTCATGGTCGCTGCCGATGTGATGACACCACCCTCTCTTGAGTCGGTTAATTTTCGTTTGGTATATCGTTGTTGGTTGGTGTTGAAACGATTTCGATTTTCACGATCGCCGAATGGTATTTCATCGGTGTACCACGACTGAAGTTCATCTGAACGGTAGGAGTAGTCACAGTCAATCAAAAGCATGATTGATCGGTCCTCCATCACAATGCTGTCGAATAACAGCAAGGGTTCCACCATCATTTGCAAGCCGAATTTCCACTGTTCGCAACCGATGCGGGCGTAGTAATGTGGGAAGCGGTCGAAGTCTGGAACCGCGGTGACCAGTTGATCCAACCTTAGCCATTGTCGGGCAAAGTTTTGTGTCAGTGCATGGCATTTGGGATCGAGCAGCATCCGTTGAGTCTGTGTGTCAAGCACCTCAGGATCGAGTAAGGTACCGTTGCGAGCGGCGACAAGTAATTCTTCATCGGGAATACTGCTCCATAGAAAAAACGACAATCGTGTCGCAATTTCATATCCACTCAGCAACTGGTCCTTGCCGGTAGTTGATGATTCAGCGAGGTAGACAAATCGCGGGGATGCGAGAATGGCAGCAACAACATCTTTCATCGCTGTGCGAAATGAATTTGTTGCTTCATGCCTCGATTGAAAGTAGGTGTGATAGCGTTTGCTGGTCGGATCATCGATTGTCGCACGAAATGCTTTCTCAAGAAGTTTGGAAATGCGTTTCTTTGCAATGTTCTGTGCTTGCTGCCCGCTTTTTGGATCAGGCGCTGAAAACAAGGAAGGGGTCAAGCCACAGTAGTCGTCGAATTCGGGACTGTGCACAATCGAACGCCCAAGACGCAGTAGGCTCTCCAAAAGGATCGGTGAGAACCCTAGTTCTTCACCACGGTTGTTGAAGCCCGCCTCTGCTTGAAGATCGATTGCGAAAGGGTTCACGCCTGTGAGGATTTGACGTTCGATCTGGTTTTTACCAAGCGTTCGATTGCCGATGAGAATCGCTCGCGGACTATGCCCTGTTGACGGTTTGAAATACGGAGTGAATGCACGTAGCGTTTTCTCGGGAAGAGGATAAATGTCGCCGCGTAGTTGGAGAAGATCCCGGACTGCGTTGTTGTATTCGTAGCGTGTCATGCGCCGCATTGCTGTTTGTGTCACTACCTGGTGCGTCTGTAAATATTCTGACAGCATTGAATTCAACGTTTCGACCATGGCATTGCGTTGTTTTGTTGACGGTTGTTCCGAGCCTTCAGGTGGCATTTCGTGATCTGCCAGTTCGTCTCGCGCTTGGCGAAGAAGTTTGGGGTCTTGGTGCCACGCATTGCCGTTACTGGAAATCCCAAAGTCTATCTCGGTCTCTTGTGATCCAGCGTGATGGCAGTCAGAGCAAAAAGTTTTTGTAAATCCTGCAACCTGTTCTGGACTCAGGTATTGAAGGGATGCGGGGCGGTTCGTTTTTGTGATGTCGGCATTCTCTGTCTGATCTTTCTCTGCTGGAATCTGGGTTGAAATGACAGTTGCTGGATTGGAGGGTTGACGATCTTTCCGCGTAAGTTGAAGGTAGTCCAAGCCCAATAAGTATCCACGGTCTTGGAACTTGCGTGCTTTGGGATTGGCTCCGATGAGCGTGAGTTCAATCGACTGCGGACCCGCTTCGAGTCTGAGGTCTTGGAACATTACCAAGGAAGCTAAATCAACGCGGGGACCGTAGAGGTCAATCTTCTTGGTGATGGATGATTCAGGTAGTGACAGTTCGAAGATTCCGTAGTCACCAGCAAGTGTGAATTGGATCGCGACGTCATAAACTCCAGAGGCATCGACTTCGAAAGAACTCTTCATCGAGTCGCCAATCACGCCATCCCATAACAGGTGCGCGTCGTTACTCCATTGAGGACCAAACGGTGCCATGCCCTGCATGCGGGATTTGCCAAGCAGAGCAAAGTCCAGTTCCCCTTCCAGTCTTCCCGAATCGCTACGTTGGGACTGTCGACCTCGGATCTGGTGGTAGTCAAAAAAGTTCGGCGATGTTTCCTTAATCCCACCCTTGTCTTCTACCGGGCGTGGTTCCTTTCCTGTTGCTGGTAACAGCCCTAATCCAACTCCGAGGATAAAAGAAAAAAGGCAGGTCAAGATCGGAGGGGGGGTGGGATTTGCTGTCATCAGGGCGTTTTGTGATCGATTGAGAGTGGGATGAGAGGGTCCTGAATCGAAAGGCGGTGAGTCGGGCCCTCATGCAGTGAAGAGATTCACCCTTGGACTA
>JAAHTH010000411.1_pt3 | contig 13518 bp, 10 predicted proteins | sample 6116091 | NCBI WGS metagenome assembly JAAHTH01 (sample SAMN13939990, study PRJNA603662) | sponge metagenome | isolation source: marine sponge | host: Mycale hentscheli | place: New Zealand | collected 2006
GCACCTAAGGCAGAAGCACCTAAGGCAGAAGCACCTAAGGCAGAAGCACCTAAGGAAGAAGCACCTAAAGAGGAATCTGTAAAACAATCGAATTTGGGTACGGATGCCAATTACCAATTTATATCGACGGGTGTTCAGGAAGAAGCAAAAGCAGAGGCTGAGAAATTGCCGGAGGTGAAGCCCGAGGCTGCACCTCAGGAGCCCGCTAAGCCTGCAACAGAAACCCCAGAGTCGGGTGAGACAGAAGCTGAGTCGTCGCCTGAGAAGACCCCGGAGCCTGCTGGTGAAACAGCGGACCCAGTCCAGGAGCCGGCTCCTAAAGAGAGGGCGATCAAGCCTCTTAAGGACATTAAAGAAGAAGTAAAACGATCGATGGCTGAAGAGCCAGCGATGGAAGCGATGACAAAGGCAATCACCAAAGCGAGCGTCTTTGTTCAGGATAATTACGAGAAACGTCTTAGATGGGAATTCGATGAGAAGAAGAATGCTGAGGACGAACCGGCTGCAATGGATCTTGACTCGATAGCTGCCCAGTACAATTTGGTTAAGAAAGAAACTGGCTTGGTTGATTTTACCGAATTGTCAGCCGACGCGTTGGGTTCGATTCGAGTCTTTCAAAATATGATGGTGCAGGGTCGGCAATCGCCCCAGTTGATTCCGTTGAGTCAAATCCTGTTCAGCAATTTTACTGGCCTCAATGAATACGAGCCAAATACGGTTGATGATAACTGGAACACGCGGAACAGTTACCTTTATTGGGTTGCCCAAAAAGTTGATACAAAAATTCCAAGCTTAGAAGAAGCCGAGAGTGAAGTGGTTAAGTATTGGAAGAAACAGCAGGCGTTTAAACTTGCGATGAAAGATGCCGAGAAATATCAAAAGTTTGTAAACGATGGCGGCGGTAAGTTGATGAGCGAACTCGACGACGTGCCTTCTGCCAAAGTGGTTAAAACCGGTGCGTTCACCTGGTTCAGTAGCTTCGGGTCAACCCGGTTTTCAAGTCCAGTCGGAGTGACCGGGGCTGGTGAGAAGTTTATGGAGGCCGCATTCAGCACGGAGCAGTTTAAAGCGGGCGTTGCCGAGAACGAATCTCGCGATACCATTTACGTGATCCAGCCCGTGGTTGAAGGCAAAGATATTGAGATTGTCGGTCAGGATTTCTTGACCAATCAACTCTTTAAATTCAAGCGAATTCCCGATGAGGTTCAGCAAGCGTCTCAGATTTATCGTCGAGACGCTTTGATGGATTGGTACGAGGAAGTGAACGACCGCATGAAGGTCAAGATTTTAGATCGCTAACGGGAACTGTTAGCCTTAGTTCACGATTGAAAAATAAAACCGTTTCCAGCGATCTGTTGGAAGCGGTTTTTTTCGTTTCAAAACGTTAGTCCGGTTGCTCGCTTCGGTGCGGTTCAAATACTGTATGTTTGGGATTGGTTTGGGCGCTGTGAATTTGACAGGCTTCCTGGTGAAGGTTTAATTGGCTTCTGAAGTCCTTTTTCTTTCGTTTTTTGGCGACTGGCAAGTAATCGCCATTAGGTTGCAGTTCACTGGCAGCGACGTTGTCATCGAAATAGGTTCGGAGGATCTTGGTCAGTCTTGATTTGCAGTTCTTCTCTAAAACGGGAACCATTAATTCAATTCTGCGATCAAGATTTCTTCCCATCCAGTCTGCGCTTGAGAGAAAAATTCGCTCGTTGCCTCCATGGTGAAAGTGGAATATCCTGGCGTGCTCGAGCAGCCGATCGACAACGCTGATGACACGTATGTTCTCACTCAGTCCTTTTCTCCCAGGGACGAGACAGCAGATTCCGCGAACATTCAAACGTATCTTTACGCCTGCCTGAGACGCAAGATAAAGCTCATCGATAATTTGTTTATCGACGAGTGAATTGACCTTGGCGGTGATTGCTGCCGCGTTGCCACGTGTCGCACTCTCAGTCTCCAGGCGAATCATTTCGAGCAGCGATTCCCGCAGGTTGATTGGTGCTGCGATTAGCTTCTCAAGTGTTTGTGGCACTGAGAGTCCTGTGATTGCATTGAAAAAGTGAACACTGTCACGTCCCAGTTTCTCGTCGCAGGTGAAGAGGCTGGCATCGCTGTAAAGTTTTGCCGTTGACTCGTTATAGTTTCCAGTACCAAAGTGGAGGTACCGTTTGATTCCGGTCGGTTCGCGGCGAACAACGAGGCACATTTTGGCATGAGTCTTTAGCCCGCGTACTCCGTAGATGACATCCACTCCGGCATCGGCGAGTTCCCTCGCCCAATTGATGTTTCGGGCTTCGTCAAATCGAGCCTTGAGTTCGACGATCACCGTTACGTGTTTGCCATTTTCTGCGGCAAGGCAAAGAGTTTTAACGATCTCGCTGGATTCACTGGTGCGATAAAGCGTTTGCTTTACTGCAATGACCGAAGGGTCGGTGGCGGCAGCTTGAATGAATTGAACGATAGGTTCATAGGATTGATAGGGATGATACAAGAGGCGATCACCACTGGCGATCGTTTGAAATATGCTCTCCGCGTTAGAGAATTCAGGAGAAGGTTGAGCGGGCCAATTGGCATCGATCAAGCTGGGGAATCCGCGAAGGCCGGCAAGTGAAAAATAATCCGACAAACCCAATGGGCCTTTTATTGGGTAGACGTCTTCTTCCTGAACATCGATGGAATTTTGAAGGAACGTCTGCATTTTCTTGCTGGTGGTATCAGATATTTCCAATCGAACGCATTCGCTTTTACGTCTCGCCTCGAGCATTGCTTGCATTCCAATCAGTAAATCGGCACGCCCATCCTCCTCGAGATCAACATCACCATTCCGAGTTACTCGCAACGTATTCCATTCAATGATTTCCTGTTCACCAAAAAAGTCTGACAGGAACATTCCGACAACATCCTCTGACAGCATGTAGCGGTATCCGGTTTTAGACGGAAGTGACTGGAACCTCGCTAAGGATTTTCCCATGGGAATTAAGACATAGCGATCGTTTTCTCGGTGGATAGCCTGGTCGAGTGATGCCCGCTTTTCTGTGTGGGCTCCCAACCGTGAAGAGAAATCATTTTTTAATCGAACACACATGCAAATTCGGGCACCGCTGAGGGCTGGGAAGATCTCAGTGTTTTCGATCGCAATTGGCGCAAGACTCGACATCATTTCTTCGTGAAATTGGTTGCGCAAATATGTCAACTCGGATTTCGTTAAATTTTCAGCTTCAACGCGTTCGATTCCTTCTTCGGCAAGGAGTGGTTCCAGCTCGTTAAGTAAGCACTCGGACTGATCGGCGTACATTTCCCTCACGCGGGTGCGGATTTTTTCGAGTTGCTGAGTAGGTGTCCAGCCTTTGATATCCAATACCGTATCTGAGTCGGCTACCATCGTTAGTCCGCCGACTCGAACCATGAAAAACTCATCGAGGTTCGATGCAGAAATTGCAATGAATTTTATGCGTTCTAAAAGTGGATTAGACGACCGCCCCGCCTGTTCGAGTACTCGTTGGTTAAAACTCAACCAACTTAACTCGCGATTGAAATAAATTTGTTTCGACTTTTTCATGATTGATTACTTGCAGTCTCCAACGCGATTCCCTTGCCAAAAATATCTTCAAACAGAGTTCGCACTTGCTGTAGTTCGATGTTTTCTGCGGAAAATTCTGCCACATCTGAAGGGAAGATATCTACTCGGTCTTCTTTTTCTACGCAGGTAATGGACTCGATGCGTTGTGCTTTTCCCACATCGAGTGATTTGGCGATCCGTAAAATCGCAGCCATCTTTACCACGAGCACCCGATTTTCGCGAGTCAACCGCGAATAGCCTTCGTGGCGTGGGAGTGGTGACGCGCCGCGGTGGTAGCGGGCTACTAAGGCCATTAACTTCCGGTCAAAGTTTCCGATTCCAAAAAAGTCGGAATTGAGTATGAGGTACATCGAATGTTTGTGTTTCGATTTCGTGCTAATGAAAATACCGATTTCATGGAGCAGTGCAGCGAGTTCAAGGATCCCGCGATAACGTTTGGGTAATTGATGCAGGTCCTGCAACTGATCAAATAGTTGACACGCCAGTTGAGAAACGTGTTGGGCGTGTTGTTCGTTAAACCTATATTTTCGACCCAATTGGAGTGCCGAGCGAATGATCTGGGTTTGGATTGATTTCGACCAACTTCGTCTCGAGGCCATTTCTTTAATGAGCCCGTCCCGCATGTTGACGTTCGCGACGTAGAAGTTGGTGGCACCAAGTTCTCTCGCAAAAACAAGTTGAGTTAACAAGCCTGGCCCAAGGGATTCAGCATCCGGTAGGCTCATATGAAATTTGCTGGCTAACTGATCAGGCGATTGAAGCAGGATTTCGGAGGTGAATTCCTCCAGTGCATTCATCTCAATTTTTAATAGTTGATTAGCTTTAGGTTTTTGATCAATTACGCTTGCCGCAAAACGAACCTCACCGCCCATGGCAATGAAACTTTTGGGGTTTGGATGGTTAGTGCTGGCTTTAAATTCACTAATAGTTTGGAGGATTTGAGATTCCATAAGGGAACGCGACTTAATAAAAGGAGCATCGAACAGCTCAAGCTTTTGTCTGAGTCGAAGGCTTCCGAGGCGGTAAGTCTTTGAAAAAACAACATCGGTTTTGTTAAGCAGCAGGATTTCCGCCGTTCCTCCTCCCGCTTCAAATAAGACAGATTGCTCGGAAAACGCCTTTTCGTTCTTAGTCATGTAGGGCAACACGCCAAGGTAAGTCACTCGGTGTAATTCTGCTTCATCGAATGGCTCGATCGCGAAACCTGTGGCGATGAAAATTCGGTCAGTAAAGGCAATTCCATTGGTCGCTTCCCGGACGCCGCTGGTCGCAATGACTCTGATGTTTTCATGGTTTGTAATTCCATATTCAATCAGCTTGCTACGATAAATCTTAAGTACGCGAACGCAATACTCGGTTGTTTTTTTGGTGATATGATGTTTTGTGAACGAGTCCTTACCTACGCTGACGGCCTGAGAAAACGATTCGAGTTTACGAATTTGGTGATCGGTTCGATTAATCTCAGAAATTTGCATTCGCAGGGAAGACGCGCCAATATCGATCACGGCGACCAATTCCGGGGTCGCGCTAATTTTTGTATCGGTGAGTGAAGGGTTCTTCTCAGGGTTCATGCGACTGTCTTTTTAGCTTTCTGTGCTGTCAACCGATTGTTTTGCTAACGCGGCTGCGCCCATGACTCCGGCATCGTCACCCAGCTTTGCTTCTTTTATTTTGTAGACATCCTGGAGAGAAGGTAGCACTCGGTTGCGAGCTTTCTTCTCAATGAGGGGCAACATGCATTGCGGCATCGCTTCAATCAGTCCGCCTCCGAATACAATGACGTCGGGAGCCAGGAGGTGCACGACGGTCACGACGGATAAGGCCAAGTGATGACAGGCGTGTTCGATAATATCTAAAACAGCTTGGTCGCCATTTTTGACGGAGTCTGCCAAAGCGCCGCTGCGGATTTCTGAAAGATCGGTGCCGGCGTTTGACAGGAGGTGGGGTGCCTGACCGCGATATGCTGCCTGCGCGGCACCACTTGCAATCGAAAGTCGAGATGCGAGAGATTCCAGCGTGCCGGCGTTGCCTGCGCCGTCGAGTGGCCCGTTTGCCATTACCGGGATGTGGCCGATTTCCATGCAGGTGCAGTTTGCACCACGGAACAGCTTGCCTTCATAAACGCATCCGCCGCCGATTCCGGTTCCAGGGAATATGCCAAAAACACAACGGGCTTTTTGCCCGGCCCCAAATTTGTATTCGCCGAATACTCCAGCATCGACGTCATTGGCGATGGTGACGGGGAACTTAAATTCGTCTTCGATAGACTCGGCTACTGGTACGTCGTCCCACCCGAGATTGGGTGCGGTGCGAATTTCGCGTTTTTCTAAATCCAGCGGTCCGGGGCATCCAATGCCGAGACCAGCAACTTGATCTGCAGAAACGCCAGCATCAGTTAACGCGTCCTGGATACCGGTGTTGATTCGTACCAGACCCGCTTTCATTCCGTCCCGGCCTTTTGTTTTTTTGCGGGCGCGGCCAACTTTTTTAAATTGACTATTGAAAACCGTAGCCAGCATTTTGGTTCCGCCCAGATCGAATCCAATCCAGTAACGGTTGTCGTTGTCTGCGGTCGGTTGGTGAGACATTCAGTTTGTTTCCCGAGAATCGTGTTGGTGATTGGTTTGTATTTTGACTGGTTGCGCAAAGGCAGGAAGTGTGCGTGGATGGTTTATTTTTCGTTGGCAATGGACGGAACTGGGTCATCCAGCTGGGATGACGGGAAACGTTGCACGCGGTTGTTATAGGAATCCACTACGTGAATGGCTCGTTTAGAATCCCAGCACATCGCCCACGGTTGGTGAAGCTGGCCAGACTCTTTTCCTGCCGATCCCCAGGTTCCCAATGAATTACCCTCGAGATCAAATTTTTGGATCCTATGGTTACCAAATTCGCATACGTAAACGTGCCCCTCACCGTCTAAAATGATCTCGTAAGGGTAGCTCAGTTCACCGCGCTTGGTTCCCATTTTACCCCAGGTACGTACTAGTTTTGGCTTGTTTCCGGATACATCGAATATTTGGATTCTGCCGTTGCTCGCATCTGCGACCCAGAGGTGATCGTTGGCGTCCATAGCGAGCCCCTGGGGACGTTGGAATTGTCCAGGTTCCTCACCGTGTTCTCCCCATTCGTAAACGTATTCACCAGAAGGCGTGAATTTTTGGATTCGGTCGTAATCGCCATATTCGGAGACGTAAATGTTCCCTTGGGAATCTTGCACGGCATCGGTGAGGAAGCCAAATTCGCCCGGTCCCCGGCCATTGACTCCGCCGATCGTTCGTTCCTCAATCAACTCCCCTTCGAAAGTATAGAATAACACTCGAAAATAATGAGTGTCACAGACCATTAAGTGTCCATCTTGGCTGATCGAAAGTCCGCACGGTTTCCCTTGAATGAATTCCGGCATTCGCCAGCCACGAAGAAAAGTCCCATCTCGATCAAATACTTGAACTCTGGCTGTTTTATCGACAATGTAGAGTCGATCCTGATCGTCGATCGTGATTGCCCGTGGCTTCATGAAGCGGCCATCATCGAGTCCTCGACGTCCCCAAACAAAGATGTCCTGATTCGGTGCGGTTGGACCTTCGAGGCAGCCACAAGCGGTCGCGAGACAAATCAGTCCTACGAGGGCGATGCGCCAATGGATTGTCCCGAGGTTGAATTTCAATTTAAGTATTTTGGGGTTAGTAGAATACGTTGGGGTAGCTAATCCGGGAACCGATGGGTGATCCGCTACTTGACCGTGTTACTCGTACGGCGATATATTATTCTAACGTCATGATCGATTTTTTGCACGGCGGTCGTGTTCGTTTGCTGTTAATATGACGTTGTTGGTATACATTAAGTTCATCTTTACAAACAGAACCGTATGACCGCCGTTATTCTCGACTTGAAAAGTTCCGAAGACCCTCGTGACATTGTCCACCAAGCGGTCGAAGCGCTCTCGGCAGGAAAGATCATTGCGATTCCAACCGAAACAGTTTACGGTCTCGCGGCCAGCGCATTGCATCCCGAAGCGGTTAAACGTTTAGTTGAGATCAAAGGACGATCCAAGGATAAACCGCTAGCCTTCGCTATCAAGAGTGCTGATGATGCTCTCTATTATGTGCCAAATATGGCGTGCATCGCTCGGCGGATTGCGCGTCGTAGTTGGCCGGGCCCGATTACTTTGGTTCTCGACACGGATCACCCCGACAGTGTGATTCACCGTCTTGAGCCATCGGTTCGGGAAGCCACAATCCCCGAGGGGACCGTCGGTCTAAGAGTTCCCGATCACGAATTGACATTACAGATTATGCGGCTTTGTGCGGGGCCAATTGTATTGACCAGTGCAAACCTTTCGGGAGATTCTCCCGCGATCGATGGAGTGGAGGTTCGAGACAAAGTTGGCGAGCACATTGATTTGATTCTCGACGACGGTCCGGCAAAATTTGGCCAAGCGTCATCGGTGGTGAGGATTAAGGATAACGAAATCGACGTGTTGCGTACCGGTTTAGTCGACGAAGCCACGATCGAGAAATTAACTCACTTTATCGCGTTGGTCGTTTGTACCGGAAACACCTGTCGTAGCCCGATGGGCGAAGGTCTGTTGGCGCAACGGATTGCTGACCGGTTGGGAGTTTCAATGGCGTCTCTTGAGGGGCAGGGCGTAACGGTCATGTCGGCTGGAATTGCAGCGATGCCGGGATCGCCTGCTGCGGATCAGGCGATTGAAGTTATGAGGCAGGTCGGGGTCGATATTTCACACCATCAAAGCCAACCGATTACAGGACGCCTTGCCAAGTTTGCGGATGTTATTTTGACGATGACAAACGGCCATCGGCAGGCATTAATTTCCCATTGGCCAATGCTCGAGACGAGAACGAAGACAATCCGTCGTGACGGTGGCGATATTGGGGATCCCATTGGTCGGCCAATCGCCATTTATCGGGCAACGGCTGAGCAGATTGACCAACAGTTGTCCGAGTGGGTGCCAGAGTTTGACCTGTCTCTTTTTGAATAAAGTTTCGTCAACTCGACGTTTAGATTACTCTTTCAATAATTCGTTCATCAAGCAAAAGACACTTCGTTATGATAATTTCGATAGGCAGCGATCATCGAGGGTTGCCCCAGCGAAGGGTTATTTCCGAAGCGATCGAGGCGCTCGGTCACCAGGTCGATGACCAGGGTTCCTTTACCGAAGAAGCGTGCGATTATCCCGATATTGCGTTAAAAGTTTGCACTGAGGTCAGTTCTGGAGCTGCGACCTGTGGTGTTCTCGTTTGTGGCACAGGTATTGGGATGTCAATTGCCGCCAACAAAATCAGCGGTATTCGGGCTGCACTTTGCTGTGATATTACGACCGCAAAATTGAGCCGGCAACACAACGATGCCAATGTGCTTTGCTTAGCAGGGAATCACTTTGATGAGATTCAATTCCGAGCCATCGTGACCGCTTGGCTCTCTACGGATTTTGAAGGTGGGCGTCACCTTCGTCGCGTGGAGAAGATGATGGCTTTGGAGGCGGAATGAACGGTGGTTGTCCTGCCTAAGAGCAAATTATCATTTGCGAAATACTCCTCTTCCTCGACCGAGAGAAGCATAGCAACCCGCCCGTGGGGTATTTCTTAATTTCCAGTCAACTGGGTGCACCTTATGTTTTTACGCATATTTCTAGCTCTCTTTTCGGCCTCCTTCGCCCCTAACGTCGCTTGGGCAGAAGGGGATGCGGATTGGCTGATTGACAACCGTGCATTCAAGGCTGAATTTAAAAAATCGCAAGCTTTCCCTTTTCGTTATGAATTGACCAACGGGCTTGTCAGTCGCTCTTTTTATCTGCGCGAAAAAATTGGTGCAACGGTTGGCCTGGAGAGTTTAAGTAACTTCGAATCTATTGTGAGGGCGGTCAAGCCTGAAGCCGTGGTAGAAGTTGACGGCGTCGCTTACCAGGTCGGCGGACTGGCAGGGCAACCGGATCATGCTTTCTTGAAAGAGGATTGGCTGGCGAGCATGTCACCGGCTGAAGGGTCGTTAGGTTTAGTGGGGTGGAAGGTCGGGCTTCCCGATGAACGGCTAAAGTGGAAACGCGTCCGTAATGCATCTAAACAATCCGTCTGGCCCCCCAAAGGCGTGAAGGTCTCTTTCGAGTATCGATTGTCCCCGAGATCTAATGCCAAGCTAGATTCCAAATTTCGTGTGTTTGTCAATTACGAACTCTACGATGGGGCGCCTGTGTTCTGTAAGTGGATTACGGTCGAGAATCTTGGCTCGAATTCGATGGTTATCGATCGGTTTTCCTCCGAGATGCTTGCTGTCGTGGAATACGATAGTCGAGTCGAGCTAAGAGACGGGGTCAGTTATCCGCCGCCGAATTCGATTCATGTTGAGACGGATTTCGCGTTTGGCGGTTTCAATTTTGAAAATGCGAATCGCCATGTTGTCCATTGGCGAGCGGATCCGGAGTACCGTACCCAAGTGAATTATCTGAAGAGCGCGCCTTGTTTGCTTGATATTTCTCCGTCGATCGGCCCGAATCAGACCGTGGAGTCTGGCGATAGGTTTCAGAGCTTTAAAACGTTTGAATTGGTATATGACAGCGACGATCGAGAAAGGAGGAGCCTTTCACTGCGAAAAATGTATCGTGTGATCGCGCCTTGGATTACTGAAAACCCGCTGATGCACCATATGAGAGATGCGAATCCAGTAGAAGTAAGGCGGGCGATTGACGATGCCGCGGAGGTCGGGTTTGAGATGGTGATTTTAAGTTTTGGAAGTGGTTTTAATATTGAAAATGAAGCTCCGGATTATTTGCAGCAGTGGCAGGATTTAGCTGATCACGCCGCGAGTAAGCAGGTTGAGTTAGGGGGGTATTCTCTTCTTTCAAGCCGGCGGATCGGCAATGGAAACGATATCGTCCCGCCGAATGGACAGAAGTTAACCCACGGGAATTGTCCATCGCTTACGAGCCAGTGGGGGCAGGAGTACTTCCAGCGGTTGCGGCGTTTCTACGAAAAAACTGGTTTTCTATGCCTCGAACATGATGGCCCCTATCCCGGTGACGTCGACATTACCGAACGGCTGCCTTTGCAAAAGGGTGAATTGGATTCGCAGTGGGTTCAGGGGCAGATTTCAAATGAGTTCTACAAATGGTGTCGTGAACGAGGGATTTATATAAACGCTCCCGATTATTACTACCTTAGCGGAACCAGTAAATGTGGGATGGGATACCGGGAAGTCAATTGGTCGTTGCCTCGAGCGTTGCAATTACTCCACGCGCGGCAAAATATTTACGATGGAACCTGGTACAAAACGCCGTCGATGGGGTGGATGTTCGTACCGCTGTCAGAATACCACGGCGGGGGCGCTGCTGCGACGATCGAACCTCTCAAGGATCATCTGGAACATTATGCACAGATGATGGATTCCAATCTTGGACTTGGTGTGCAGGCATGTTACCGCGGCCCGAGACTTTTTGATTCTCTTGAGACTCGAGATTTGGTGAAACAGAAAGTTGAGTGGTTTAAAAAGTATCGAGAAATTCTCGAAAGCGATGTGGTTCATGGTCGTCGGCCGGACGGTCGTAATTTAGATTGGATGCTCCACGTCAATCCTGAACTCGACAATTGTGGTATGTTGGTTGTTTATAATCCAACCGGCAAACCTGTCAGTGAGCGATTGAAAGTCAATGTTTACTATACTGGTTTACGTAATACCGCAAGTGTCATGGGGGCAGACGGGAAATCGATCCAGGTCAGCGTGCAGCGAGATTTTACGATTGAACTAAATGTGGTTGTGCCTGCGAATGGTATGAGTTGGTATTTGTTGAAGTGATAGAATTTCAAAAGGCAAGTATGAAATATTTGATTAACCGAGGGCTTGTACTAGGCCTGATTGCCGCGTTCTTTGTCGTAAACGTTGATGCGCCTTTAAACGCTGACACGCCATTACGAAGTGAGGTGGTCGTTCCGATTCGAAAGGCGAGTTTTGACCAGGGTGGAAAATGTCGAACGCGTCGGCAAGGCGGGAACCCACGTGAGGTCTCTGGCTACTTCGTCTTTGACGGATCTCAGGATGGCAATCGCCAAGTTGATCCACAGATTGCAATCGGTGGTGGCTTCATCCTGCATGGAACGAACAGTGGTCTTATCATTTATGACAAACAGGGGAAGTTCATCAATGGCGTGAGTCAAAACTGTTTCAACAAAGGGATAGACCCCAAACTTTTCTTTGATGCTCATAACGGGGTTTTCGGATTTGATTTGTGGAATCCATGGGATAAAGAGAAGAAAAAGCCTGTCAATATTTCTATATCTGAGACGAGTGATCCACGGGGTGCGTGGAATACCTATCCGGTGCCGGCGCCTGGAGGGAGAGATGGAGGCGGGATTGGCTACAGTCGGAAGTGGGTCGGCTATACTTTCCCCGGCGGTCCAACCCAAACGTTTGTGATGAAACTGGCAGAAGCGAAAGCCGGGAAACCGGCGACTATATTTCACTTCAAAGGGAATTTGGGTCACCCTGTTCTGACTCAAGATGCCCTGGATGATCTTTACTTTGTGAAGGTAAACGAACGCGAGGTAACCATCACGCGTGTTTACGAAACGGCAAACGGAACCCCTGAAACGGAAACGATCCGAAAGAGACATGGTCTTAAGTACATGGGTTATCCAAAGCAGTCTCCTCAAAAAGGAACTGATCAATTAACCGCCTCAGGGGATCGAAACCCCAAGAACCTGGTTATGCAGGGTGGTTTTATTTGGTTCTCGCAAGCGGTGACGGTTGATGGTCGCTCGGCAGTTCAGTGGCATCAAATGCGGCCTAATGGAGAATTTGTACAAACGGGCTTAATAAGTGATCCTAAAAGGAGTTTCATTCAGACCACCATCGCGGTTAATCGGCAGTTGGACGTGCTGGTTGGATTTCAGGAAACTGGTTCCGATATGTTTATTAGTCCAAGATTTGCAATTCGCCGAAGCGGCGATCCAGCGGGAACTTTGCAACCTACTGTTTCGATTGGTGAGGGGCAGGGGGCAACCAATGGCGTGTCCTGGGGCGATTATAGTGGCAGCGTGGTTGACGGTGACAACGGACTGGATCTTTGGACAATACAAAGTGTGACCGATGCCGAGGGCAAAGGAGATACGGTGATCGCAAGAGTGCCGTTTAAACGTCGATAATTCATTAGTTATGGAAACACCCTTGAAGAACAGTATTTGGAAAATGTTGGGGCGCAATCAATCGGTTTCAGTGGCGATTTTACTGATCGGCATCTGTACGCTTTTCGCGCTGGCCGGTTGCAATGAAACGGAGGAACTAAAACCAGAATTCGTTGAACCCGTCGCTGTAAAACCAGATCCCCTTGCCATGTTGGTGGTGGGAGAGACAGGGGTTGGCGATCGAATTGCTAGGCAGTGGAGGGCACTTGAGGATGGCGAACTTGACATCATAGAAATGTCAGTTCAAGACTTCATCGCCAACGATTTTAATACTCCAGCAGGCGAATCTGTGGATGTCATGGTTTACCCCCCCGACATGGTTGCGGAATTAGTGAATCGCGAGCGTATCCGGAAAGTCCCAACCGACCTAATTCAGTCATCCGATTTTAACAAGCTTGGGTTGCTGAAACATTTTCGGGTTTCAATCATTCGACATGAGGGCGAGACTTGGGCTGTACCCTTGGGAGCGCCAAATTTTTCTCTGCTCATTAATTCCACAGTTATGGGCGAAAAATCTGTACCGGATAGCTGGTCGAAAATGGGTCGCGCGCTCTCGCAAATTGCGCAATATGATCAAGAGAATCCCGATGAATTCCAGTTCCCTGCAAAGGTCGACATGCCTTTAGCGGAGCGTTGGGCAGCGTGGACATTTCTGGCTAGGGCTGCACCGTCGGTTTGCAACCGTGGGAAATTGTCGACCGTGTTTGACCGTGAAGATATTCAGCCGTTAATTAACTTAGCGCCTTTCGTTGAAGC
>JAAHTH010001602.1_pt1 | contig 13515 bp, 8 predicted proteins | sample 6116091 | NCBI WGS metagenome assembly JAAHTH01 (sample SAMN13939990, study PRJNA603662) | sponge metagenome | isolation source: marine sponge | host: Mycale hentscheli | place: New Zealand | collected 2006
TTTTTTTGCTGAAGAACTAAACAGCTATCAGGAAAACACGCTTTTGAATGAATGACCCGGTTCGATGACGATGGCGACCGAACGCAGTGAGCGAACCCTCTTCATCGGATCGGAACGAATGTCTTAAACGGCATCACGATGGATTCACCTCAGCCCGGTTTACGACTTCAGCCAGGCGACCAGACAGGGCGAAATCCTCGGCCTGCTCGAAAAAATCATCCTGACTGATCAATACCGCCACATCCATCATGATTGAGACCAGATAATAAGAGTTATTAATGCTCAGATTGACCTTAATCAAATCCTCCAGCCACTTTTGAAATTCATTTCTTCTTCTCGATTCAACCACCTGTATCGCCAATATCATGATTTCATCGTCACTGGAGATAGTGCCAGTGTGCAGGAGCTTCTTTTTAAACGGCATATCGTTCAACCTTGTTCGGTACCGGCAGTGTGTAGAGAATGGACCGGCCTTCGGTTTTTATCGTTTCAATCGACCAGCATCGAGTGCCGATCGCCTGGTCGATGGCCAGTCTCAGTTTTTTATCGGATCTCGTGTTTGGTGTACCGACGTAGATACACAGGGTCCGGAGTTTGCCCTGATAGCCGCATATATAGGTCTGCACACACTGACACGCCACATTACCGGATTTATTCAGTCGCTCACGAACACTGTACCAGTGACTGCTGCCGGGTCTGAGCTGGTCGAAAGTTCGGTAATTCGGTAACTGGTCATACAGCGTTTCGACCGCCAGTGACAGTGATCCGATGGCATTGCCGGCATGACTATCGGAAAAGCTCTGAAAAAACACCGGTTCATCCTGACGGATAATGCGGACCTGCCAGCTGTATTGCTGCCGGTAGACATGACTGGGCACCATCAGCAGACCATCCGGCGTGTCAACTTCTCTCAGCGGCAGGCGGTGTTCGCCAATATTCAGGGTGTTCATACAGGCTCCTGACGCATCCAATAGACAACCTGCTGCTTCAGGAAACAGATTTCATCCAGCAGCTGTTCAATCTGATCGGACTCGGATCTTTGCGGTGACGTGACGGGATCCTCATAATCCTCAGAGATTTCCAGCTGCCGCTCCTTCTGGTACCACTCGGTTTCAATCTGGACACCCTGCGAATTTTCCGACATGACCTCGGATCGGGATGACAGCGTTGTTTTCGAAAGTTGCTTGCGCTTCGTTTCAAATTCCGGGGCATATTTCCTGAGCCACTGGCGCATCGTCGTATGATGCACCTTGGCCTGTGCTGAAAAATTCTCGATGCTAATGCCTGTTTCCTGCCACTGCTGCTGAAATTGCGAAATCACCTTCGTTCTGAAATTATCCGAATAGCCGGGCATCGAACTCTCCTGATCTGGCTGATAACACACACAGATTAGATTCGATTCCGGAGGGTGTCAGATCGAGGTGCAGAAAACCCAGAACAGGCAGCAGGATGAATATGAATCAGAGTTTAAAATGACCGGTGATTCTTCAGAATCACTGACTACATTATGTGTTTCCTTATGTGTTTCCTTATGTGTAAGAGATTGACCAGTTTTTGGTTGTTCATGATTGACCAGTTTTTAACGCCCCTAAACCGGGCTGTTACCTGATATACACCGTAGGTCACGCTTTTCTCTTAATACGTTTCTCATCTTTGAGCATCTTCTCAACACAAGAAACAACAAAGACGAAAAGTGAAGTCCGGATTTTTTTTAAAACCTTGGTTCCGATAATCTGTCTATTGCTCGCTCACATGCGTTCGGTCACAACAGCCAGATCATCGGCTTATCCTGAAAAAGCACGGGTTGTTATTTGCTGAATAAGTACGGAGATACACTCAAGATCACAAGACAAGAAAACGCCCCTAAACCGGGCTGTTACCTGATATACACCTAAGTGTGCATTTTTACTCAAGATCACAAGATAAGAAAAGGCCCCTTAACAGGGCTGTTACCTGATATACACCTAAGTGTGCATTTTTTTTGTTTTCTGGCGTACTTCCTTGAGTGCCTCTTTGATGCAGGAAAAGACCAAAGGCGGACCATCGAAAAACTCTGAAATAGCGTTATATTGAGCTGGTGTAATCAGACCTTGAGCCAACTCTATATCAGCCTCAGCCTTAACGTCCATAATGGCAATCTTCTTATCCAGCACATAACCAGCCAGACGACGCACAGCCAGATCGTCATTAGTTTCTGCCGGAAAATCACGGCTCTGCATATTCTCGCAAAGGATCAGGATAATGCACGGCCCATACATAAAAGATGATCCTTTTCGAAACCTGCCGCCATGATGACTAGAAGAAGTTAAAGGACTGTTAGCTGCCTCGCAAGGATTAAGAGTGCGCAAGATGATCTCCTTAGCGGCTGTTACCTGATATACACCTAAGTGTGCATTTTTCTAAAGATACCATACTGGCGAAGAAAGAGAACATTCCAGAAGCAACGGCTGATATAGAAACAGCCACTAAAAAGCGGCTGTTACCTGATATACACCTAAGTGTGCATTTTAATCCTTAAAAAGATGCGAATAGTTCCGGCCTAAACTGTTCCGGTGAATGCCTGTTATTGATGATACAGATGTCTGAGTGACCTTCTTATTGGCCGCAATGAGCTGACCTATCGCATCAATGATCTTTTCCTCTGTAGCATTCCTTTTCATATCTGCTGTGTGCCTGGCTGCAAGCCGCTGTTTCTTCTTCAGATCAAGCGGCAACTGGCTCTGCTTGAATGAATCCGACATAACACCACGCCTAACTCGCTTGCCTTCCGGAAAATAACGCGTCCACGTCCATTTCCCGACTGATTTAGCTGTTGCCTTGATGTCACAGTACGGCAACGGCAGAGTAAATGTGTTGTAGCCTTCGGATTTCTCCAGCACGACATTCATCCACTCATTGTACGTGTGGTGGAGTCGATACCAGTTAACATGGTCATACGCCCAGTAGCGCAGCCGATCGAACAGGTTGCAGTTACGGCCAAGACCGAATACCTCGTCATTGTCTGCCTGCTTCCTCGTTCGATAGGCCGGAGTGCCCATATCCACGTAATCCGCTAGTTCTCCAAGCGAATAGACGTGATCATGGATTTCATGGCAGTGAAAGTGACTGTGATACGGGTTTTTGGTCAGATGGTGCGCGTAGCCTGGATCGGACTCCAGCTCATTGCAGTAAGCGGCCTGAACCGCTGCCATATAGTAAAGCGGCTTAGGCCTGGCGGCATCACTGGTGCAAACGGATTCAATCGCGTAGGAGATATGGCATCGTCGATTATGCAGATTGCGAACAATCAGATTAGGCACCGCCAGCTGCTTCTCTTCCCAGATCCAGTAGTTTTCATGGTCCTGATCAAACGTGAGCCATTGTCGTATCGACGGTGGGTTGTGTTGAACATGCCTTTCTTTGAACGCCAGTTCCTTTGAACGAATCTTTGAATAGCCTGGTTCATCCATGCAGTACGGCCTTTTGGGTGCCAGCGCATAGAATCGTTCCAGTGCATCCATCTGGCCATTACCATTCTGGCCAGTGGTCTCGTTATTGAGTTTTGAAGCTAGAGCTGCCATGGGCATTCTCTCTTTTCGTAAAGAGGTATTGCGATGGCAGGGATGTGTGTTATCATCAATCCTAGATACACAAGCGAGCCTCTTTAGGTTTGTTTGTTTGGAGAGGCTCAATGATGAATGTTTGGCGACGTGCATCTTGAGCCTTTTTGCTATCTGGTGTTTGTGCAATGAAGATGCTGAAAAAACATCACACAAAAACCATCCCATTCAAACTACCACAAATTCTCGCCATCACAAAACTGTAACGCAGCTGTTGTCTGAAATTAAACCGGTTCACACCACGAAATACGACAGCTGCACTATAACCTGTTTATGCTAACCATATTGACCGTCAGTACAAGCGAAGTTTTGCCGGATTATTTTGCAGGCCTTGGTGGGTATGGTGTCTGGCGGGAATGGCGATAAAGGCGGGTTATTTAGAGGATGGGGGATGGCAACAGTTCCAGCTCGTACTGAAATTTCTTGATCAGAATGACGGCCTGCTTTTCAAGAACATGTTTTTCTTTCTTTCTTGTCAGCATCAGCTTCGAGCCAATCGTTCCCTTTTCTTTTGACCGGCCTTCATCATAGGCAAACTGTTGCAGCTCGGACTGCATCAGCCACTGGCGTTCGGATTTCAGATTGCCATTGAAGTAGGCTTTCAGTACGGCATAAACATATTTCTTGAACTCAGCCTTAACCCAGCCGACATATTCAAAGGTCAATTCCTCAACTGCCCATGTACCCCCTTGTCTACCAACGGTCTTATAAAAGGGGGGATATCCCCCCTTTTCTAAAACATCAATAAAGTCTTTCGTTTTATCGTTTCTGAGGAATTCCTTTGGTCGGTTTTTATCTTCCCCACCAGTGGCTTTCCATATTTCAGTCAGACAAAAATAATCCACTCCATCCTCATGGATAACCCTTACAGGTTGACCGCATAACATTAAAGATTTCATTATTAACTCCGGTTATCGCATAGGCGATTCTGCAGGTACAAAAAAACCAGCACACTGGCTGGCTGGTTAAAAACAAGGCGACGCTACATGAAATCTGAGCGTTTGATGTGAGGTGTTACCGGTTCCGTGAGCGTAGGATCGCGTCTTAAGGTTGATGGACGAACAACAAAATATTTAACAACCTGTTCTTTACTCATAGTTAAGTGCTATAGCCTCTGGTGTATTCCGTCATACCCAGTCTGGGACTGGACAAATCAACCCCCAGCACTGAACGCTCTCTGGATTTCTCACGGTTTTTCAGGCTTCTTCGCCAGGTCTTGTCAGGAATTTCAGCCCAGCCTGTGACATCGCTGCCTTGATGAATACTGTTAAACCGCTTGATCTGTTTCACCACACGCTCAAAGTCTTTCTGGTTTTCGTTTCGATAGGCACGATCCAGCATCCTGAGCAAATCATTACGTCGTTTCGTCAGGGCATTGGTCTGTCCGGCCAAGGCCCCTCTGGCCGACCACACTTCCGATTCACTGGCCGGCGATATGCCGATAGACCGGATCGCCGCTTCACCGAGCGAGTAGTCGTCTTTGAGCAAGTGACCCTTGCTGTCCACCATGCCATTAACACTGTAGTCGTAGGCTCGCAGCACATCACGCGCCGCTTTCGGCAACATCCGCTGGAGACCCCGCATGGTATCGCCCTGCGCGATCTCATTGGCCCCGGCATAACTGTTAATCAGCTGATTGACGGCAGGACCACCGGCCACATTGGTGAAGTAGTGCATGGCTTTTTGCCGGGCTGACATTTCATAACCGGGATCGGACATCCACATGCCGTCCAGTTTGGTTCTGGCGTGCATATCGACATTGAACAGGCCATTGAACAGGCCCTTGGCAAAGATATGTCCCAGTGTCGGTCCCAGCACATCCGACAGGTTGTTGCGCATTTCGACTTCCAGATCCTTCGGATCGTCTTCATCACCAAACGCCAGTGTCAGGCCAGACAGCAACATCGACATCGCCGGCATACCCAGAGCACCGGCAAAGGCGAAGTGCATACCCAATGTTGTATACAGCACTTTACGTGCGGCCTTTTGCTGCTCTGGTGTGGCATTCTTGTCGGTGAATCCTTCGCGAAAAGCATTGGCTAAGTGAAACGTCATGTTCTGCGAATACTGTTTGAAGATCAGCATCACTTTCGCCGTATTGCCCTTGAAATGTCTCGGCCTGTTGTAACCGCTGTAATCGAAGTGTGCATCAAGTACCTGATCTCTGACATAATCCTGCGCCTTGTCCATGTCCGCTTTGGTTTTGATCGAATGTTTTTCTTTGTAGAGTCGCAATGCGGTCAAGGCGATTAACTGCCGGTTAAACACTTCGGCGTTGTGGAAGAACATGCCGGAGCCTTTCACCAGTTTCTGCATCCAGTCCCGTTTCACCTGAGTTTCCGGCTGGATGTCACTGCCGGCACGGTTCGCTATGGCATGAGCCGGACTGGTTTCAATGGTGCCGTCTTCAATCAGGGCTTTGATGATGGCGATTTCATCGGCGGAGATGTTCTTGCTGGGGGTTTTGTTGTGCAGTGATAACCAGGGATCGTTCAGCAGCCCGTCAACACCATCAATCTTCTGACCGCCGTTGGCCACATAGTGTCTCATTGCAGACATCATCATTCTGGCGGATTTTCGAAACCCGTATTGACCGGCCAGCACCGGCAGGCCCACCAGAACATTCTGGGTCATGTTGACCAGGCCAGCACCCAGCGAGGCCCCCATATACATGGTGAATGTGGAATTAACGATAAAGGCTGAGAGTGCATTGCCCTGCGGATTCATGTTCGTGTCATGGCGCTTGCGCATTTCCACCGCCACCGCATGACCGATAATCTTATCCTCGTCTGACAGTAGACTGTCGGCGTTGCGCTCGTCCACGGCATCGTCCATCCGGTTCAGCTCTGAATCAATCTGCCAGCCGTATTCAATCCGGCTTAACCGGTTACTGCCATGTATGGCAACACTGTTAAACGAGCGTCGGGCATTGGTATCAAAGCCAGCCACTTTGCGTCGGTGCATGGAGCGTTTAGCGGCAGAGAGTTCCGGCAACATCGCCAGACTGATCTGATGGATTTCATCCATGAACTGCGCCTTGGCATTGTCATCCACCTCATTCAGCTTGTCAGATTCCAGCGCCTTCATTATTTTTCCGGCAAACTCAGACACCCCCCCGAGCTGACTGGCGTCCATTTTCCTGTTTTTACCGGTGCTCAGGATTTTATACCCCTGTCGCTCCAGCTCAGCACGACCGAGCTGCATATCCTTTTTGCTCTCGAAGTGCTCCCGGTACTCTTTGCCATCCGGTGTCTGAGCAATCACCGCAAAATCGCCAAAACGCATCAGTGGAAAATACACACCATCCGAGAGTGCCTTTTGGAACAGTGCGTCGATCTCCGCTTTCAGCTGGCCTTTGGCATTGGGATCCAGCTTCATGCCTTCAACCCGTTTATTTAACGCCTCCGTAGTGGCGTCAAACTGCTCTTTGTAATACCTCGCAACACTGTCAAAGACCTCAGTAGCCAGCGGGTTTTTCTGGTGCAGCAGGTTGTATTTCTCTTTCAGGCGCTTGTATTCCTTTTCGCGCTGCTTCTCTTCACGGCGCATAGATTCTGGCGTGTGATCCTGAATCTCATACTTAGGCCGGTAGGTCTTCCAGCGCGGATCAATGCCGGCCAGTGTGCTGTCGTACATCAGATCATTGGTTTGCTGATAGGACCACTGATCAGCGGCCAGCTTCGACCAGCTGTTATCGACTTTCTCTGCTGCGTGCGCCCAGTTACCGCGCAGTGAGGTCATGCCCTGAGTCAGTTTGTCGATCGCTTTCAGCGGATTGAGACCACCCTCCTTTGTCAGTCCATCAAAGACACGACCGAATACCCGGTTAATCTGACGGCCACCTAATGCACCCAGTGAGCCTGAGCTGAGCACTTTTTCTTTGAGGCTGTCGTAGTTTCGCTCGGCGGATGCCTGAAACGCCTTTTTATCAAACTGATTGAGTTTATCGACTTTGTACCGGATCGCCTGCGGTGTATCCATTTTGGTCGGCTTGACGGTATCAGAGACCGGTTTCTGTGCCTGCTTTTTCGCGTCCATGATCAGCTGGCGCATATCGTTGGCGGAATATTTCAGGTTGGGGAAATGCTGCCTCAACCACTGGCGAACTCTGGCCACCGCTTTTTTCAGCCAGTTATTGTCTGGATCACTCTCGGCCAGGTGCGCCAGATGTTCTTCGGCAATGATCCGGCGTTGTTCATCGACCTGTTTTCCCGCGATCTGGTCAATGTACTGCTCACGCATCTGGCGCTGCTGCTCAGGCGACAGTGACTGATAAATCTGATCCAGTACCGGATTGATGTCATTGCCCAGTAAGTTGCGCAGGCCTTTGTGACCGACGGCCTCATGCAGTGCCGTCATCAATCCATCGCGCACACTGTCAGCATGACTGGCAATCACATAAACATGACCGGTGGCTTCGTCGTAAACGCCTTTAACGCGATCAGCGACATTATCTTGCGCTATCTGGTCTCGCAGGTGCTGAGGCAGATCGGATACGTGATTGACGACCGTAGCCAGATCGCCGATCTGTTTGTTGAGCTGACTGGCCATGGCCTTGGTTTGATAGTTTTTCCTGGCGGGTTGTTCCGACAGTCGGTAGCGTTTCTCGTTCTCCTGCTGCTGCTCCTGCTCAGTGGCAGATTCAGCTTCAGTATCGCCTTCCTGCAGAGCGTCATTGATTTCATCCAGTCGCTGTTTGGCGTCATCCAGCTGCTGCTGGTACTCGAATGGTCGTTCGGATAAGTGCTTGTAGCGACTGATGTCTTCTTTGCTGTCAGCGATCTGCTGTTTGAGCTGATCAGGCCTCTGATGAATTTTGGCGGCTTCATTCTCAATTCGGGTCATCAGACCGGATTCAGACACTGGCACCAGGTTGTCTTTGAAGTGCTCCTGAATAACCGCGTATTTATCCAGTGGATCAAACGTCAACTCAGACTGTTTTTTATCGTGGTTGTACCGGACAAACAGATCGTAGCCGGCAACTTCACCGATCTTTTCGGCTCTACCCGGCTTAGTGTCCAGTGCTGATTCCAGCTGAGAAATAACGGCTTTAGCGGCATCCACTCGTTTATCAAACGATTTTCCAGACACCGTTGCTTTAAAGTCTTTTCCTCGGGTTGACTGGTATTTTGCGGCTTTTTCAACGGCTGTCGGCAGCTGTTTTTCCATCCGCGTCAGGTGCTCAGATTCATAACGTACGTCACCGCGCAGGTTGGCCAGCTTGTTGTAGTGGGCATCACGCAGAGCGGCATAGCGACGATACTCAGCATTGACGCCAGCCTGTTCCAGCAACAACGGATTGCCGGATGCGATCGCTTTGGCCTGCGCCAGTTCATCACCGCTGTTACTGACATCCTCTACCGAGTGAACACTGAAATCACCGCGCATCACCTGGTCAACCATCCGGACTTTATTTTCATTGATCTGCAGCATGGTGGCATCGGTGGTGCCGGTGGTGACGTACAGGTATGAATCGCCGTTCTCGTTCTGGTTGCCTTGTCGCTCTAATCGTCCTGTGCGCTGGTCCATCTTCGATGGCGTATAATTGATGTCCAGGTTGTGATTGGCAATCAACCGCTTCTGGACATTAACGCCAGTGCCCAGATTGTCAGAGCCACCGAAGATAATGGTTTTCTTGCCTGCGAGTGCTTCACGGAATAACCGCTTTTTCTTCTCAGTGGTGCCGTACTCCTGAATAAATGCTATCTCATTAGCCGGGATACCTCGCTCTATCAGCTGCGCTCTGGCGTATTCAAATGAATCAAACGTGATTGCACCATTTTTGTCGTAAGCCTTCCTCAAGTCAGAAAATATCAGCTGGATGGAGCCTTTGACCGGTTCAGCATGACCATCAACATCCAGATAAACGGTGTCTCTGGATTGTTGCCACCGGTCAAACGCGGTGTTAATCACACGATCAAGTTTGCTCTCGCCGGTCTGAGTAAGGTTCACCAACCGCATATCAATCGCGGCTTTTTTGCCATCGCCCATGATCGTCAGAATATTATCAGTGCCTTTCGCGTTCTTATCTTTACCACTGAGTGCCTCATAGGCTTTTATACGTTGGCTAAGATCATTTTTTTGGTAATCGGCCAGTTCCGGTGATTTATCCACCGCCATAACATGGCGCGTGATATTTGGCAGTTTCACCAGACCTTTTTCACGCATTTCATTCATGCCAACATAATCAAGCACCTGTTTAACATCACGCATCAGACCAGGCACACCGGTAAAACGAACCATTCGAGTGACTGGTTTGAAACTGTTATCCGGCTGCATTTCAATGTTGGTGACGGTATCCGCAAACGTGGCAGACCAGGCATCAAATGAACTGACCTGATTGGCTTTTAGCACATTAGGCTGGAGATACCGCTGGATGTTGAACAGCTCGGCCATGCTGTTTGTAACCGGTGTGCCGCTCATTAATACCGTATGTTTCCCGGGTCTTATAGTCTCCAGATACTGCGTCTTCATAAACAGGTCGGTGGCAATACCGGATGAATCCGATGACACGCCTTTGATCGAGCCTTGCACCGTTGGAAATCCGATTTTTTTATGGTGGTGCGCTTCATCGACAAACAGATAGTCAATACCGGAATCCTCAAAACCGATGCCTTTATCCGTTCTTTTAAGTGCCTTTTCCAGATGCTTTTTCATCTTTTGTTCTAACTGGTGTTTCTGGTTTTCCAACTGTTTACGAGTGGTGTAGTCTTCATGGCCTAAATCACTGAGGGTGTTTTCCAGATCATCTAGTTGCTTATTGATAAATTGCTCAACGTATTGATCCGACATGCTCACGCTATTAAACGCTTCATGCGTCATAATGACCGAATCCCAGTCTTCACTGGCGACTTTGGCCATAAACCGTCGTCTGTTTTTAGGGTCCAGCTGCTTTTCATCTGCGACCAGTATTTTGGCGTTTGGATAAGCGTCCAGGAACTCAGCAGAAAACTGTTTTAACGTCGATTTCAGCACCACGAATGTGGGTTTATTAGCCAGTCCAAGACGTTTAAGCTCCATCGCGGCAGCAATAGACGCCAGTGTTTTACCAGCACCCACCGCATGAGCCATGTAGGTATTGCCATACTGGATAATGCGCCAGACAACATCCGCCTGATGCGGCCTGAGTGTGTATTTTCCGGACATTCCCGGAAACGTCAGATGTGAACCATCGTGATTGGTCGGCACCGTAGTATTGAAATCACGGTTGTAGATTTTCGCCAGCTGATCAGCACTGTCGCCATCATTACGGCTGAAGTTCAGAAACGCAGCTTTCATTTCCTGCTGCTTCTGGTTCGCTGCGGCAGTCTCTTTATCATTAATAACCGATGTGTCTTTATCCAGCTTGTCACGAACCACAATGGCTCTCTGGTTCAGTGTCGCCTCAAGAATCTGGTGCGCTTTTCTGCGACTGGTATCAAACTCACTTTTTCGGTCATACCGTTTCTTCACGGTCCATTCAGACTTTTCACCTCGCTGGAACTTATGCACTTCACTGAGCCGAATACCGAGGACTTCCTCGGCAAATTTATGAACCACCGACTCAGGCACCCACATTGCACCCAGATTCACCGGAATAGCGGATACAGGCAGGTCATCCGGTATCACTTCTTTTAACGCTCTGACATTGCGGTGATAAGCCGGATCGGTTTTTGCCATCGCCTGGGCACTGGCGAGCTTGGCTTTGACGTTGCCAGAGAGATAATCATCTTTCAGAACATGCTTGCCGCTGGCAGGATCCTGATAAATCTGATCACCGAGTTCTGCCACAATATCGGCCACCGGAACATTGCCGTAGGCCTCAGAGACTTTATCCAGATCAAGATAACCATACTGATTCAGGGTCGCACCAATAGCGTCAATGGCTGACTCAACCTTCGGCTCCGGATCTACGCCAATAACACGCTCTTTAAATATCCGTGTTTTAACCGCAGTATTGTTATCAATGTCATACCGCTCAATCGCAGCAACACGAAATGCCTCCGGATCCATCACCAACGTGCTGATCACCGGTTCACGCACCTGCGTTACCGGTTTTCGATTCGGATCTTTGTAGTTGACGACACTGATTTTGCCTTGATTGATAAATCCGTTTTTCTTCACAAAGTCATCATAAAGGCGCTCCATCTCCTGAACCGCCTGCAACCACTGATCATCACTGGATTTCTGATGTTCATAGACATTCATCACTGCATCACGCAAGGGTATATAGCTACGAATGTATTGTTGCTGGTTCTTGTTCAGGCCGGATTTCTGTTCACCACCGCGCACCAGTGACGATTGACCGTAACCGTGAATGATTTGGCCAATCGAACCATCATCACGGATGTAAAAGCTGTCTTCTTTGTGTGCCGGATTGAAATCATATTTGGCCGCAGCTTCGGCCATCTGTGCCGGTGTTGGATTCTCTTTGACAATACCATCAGGCAATTTCTTAACCGCCTTGGCAATTTCACCATTCATCCAGTCGTTCAGGCGTTTATTCCAGTCGGCTTTGGATTCGTCTTTCTGGCGTTCAATGGATGGTTTGACGGTGTAGGTATCACCGTAGGGTCCACTGGTCATCTGAGGTGTCCCAATCACCATATCAGGATGGTCAATGAAGTACGGGTTCATTTCCAGAGGCTTGACAATGGTATTTGCGTTGTCATCCATTTCACTGACCTGGAACTTCGGATGATCCACTACCGACATCCAGTTGTGATCCATATCGCTGGTGTCATCGCCTCGCTTCTGGAAGAACAGCATATCGGTGACGACTTCAGCACCGGCATTTTGCTGAAAGGCGGTGTTAGGCAACCGGACCGCTCCAAGAAAGTGCGCTTTGCCATTAATATACTGTCGCCAGTCGCTGCTGCTTTTTTCCAGTGCGCCTGAGCTGGTAATGAAGACACCAACACCACCAGGCTTCAGAGAGTCAATCTGTTTGGCAATAAAGTAATCATGCAGCTGGAAGCTCTGCTTGTAATATTTGGAATCCGATTTAACGGCTTTATTGGCATACGGTGGATTGCCGAAGGTGAAATCGAAATGATTTTCCGGAAAACCGACTTTAGTAAAGTCGCCTTCGATAATGCCATGAGATGGATACAAGGCCTGTGCAATCCGTGCGCTGGTGTGATCCATTTCGACACCGGTATAGTTCAGGTTCATATTGGTCGGCATCAGACCAGCAAAGTGCCCTATACCAGTGCCACCTTCCAGCACTAAACCGGACTCAACACCAAACTGCTGAGCGGCTGAGAACATCTGATTAATGATGCCCTGACCAGTGAAGTGCGCGTAATTAACGGAACTGACTGCACTGCGGTATTCATCTTCATTTAACAGGCCTTTCAGCTCATCGGATAACGCCAGCCATTCTGAATCTATCTTCCGCCCGGGTACCGGGAATATGTTATTGGCCAGATCAGAGGCACCCCAGCCCACATACCGGACCAGAATGGCCTGCTCATCCGGTCTGGCCTGCCGGTTCTCTTTCTGCAGCTGCTTCAGGATCTTGATGGCTGCAATGTTATCTTGCGCTTTTTCCTTCCAGCTGCGCTCTACCGCCAGTGAATCCGCTGTTATTCGGTAGTTTTCGGATCGAACAGGAGCTGTATTTCCTCGATGATCTGGGCCTGCGTTATCTCCTTCGCCTGTGTGGCTTCCTGTTGCATCAACTGGCTCAGGCGCACCGGATCGTCGAGCTGGCTGTCTTTTTGTTGGAGCTGTTGTCTCACTTGTGCTGCTGCCTGTGCTGCTGCCTGGTTGATCTGTTGCTGATACTCCCACAGCATCGGTTCCAGCTGTTTCTGTTGCTCCAGCTGTTTGACCTTCTGCGGATTCAGCTCGGTCATTAGCTGCCTGAATGTCTCCAGTTCTTTCATTGTTCAGCTCACTTTTTAACTGTCGGGTTCTGCGCTTAATCAGGTCA
>JAAHTH010002605.1_pt1 | contig 13515 bp, 6 predicted proteins | sample 6116091 | NCBI WGS metagenome assembly JAAHTH01 (sample SAMN13939990, study PRJNA603662) | sponge metagenome | isolation source: marine sponge | host: Mycale hentscheli | place: New Zealand | collected 2006
CATTGCAGCAGCACTCGCTGCTGGGAATTCTGTCATTTTGAAGCCAGCATCCAATGCAGTCTTGATAGCAAATTTGTTGTGTGAGTGCTTTTATCGTGGAGGGGTGCCAAAGGAGGCTTTGCAGGTATTGCCTTGCTCAGGACGCGATGTCGGCGAATCACTTGTCACCAATGACTTGGTTGATACAGTCATCTTGACCGGTGGAACTGATACTGCTTTGAGAATGTTGCGGGCTAAACCTGAAATGCGGCTTCTTGCGGAAACCGGGGGAAAGAATGCGACGATCGTGACGGCGATGGCTGATCGTGATCAGGCAATCAAGCATGTTTTACAGTCGGCGTTCGGTCACAGCGGCCAAAAGTGCTCGGCGACATCGTTGCTTCTGCTTGAAGATGAAGTATTCCACGATGAGGCGTTTCGGGAAACGCTGGTTGATGCAGCCAGAAGTCTTAAAGTGGGTTCTGCCTGGGATACTTCCAATCGCATGGGGCCGATGATTGCGCCGCCGGCGGGAGATCTTAATCAGGCTCTCAAAGTGTTGGAAACGGGGGAGTCATGGGCGTTGATGCCGCGAAGAATGAGCGGCCATCAATGTGTCTACTCACCGGGAATCAAGTGGAACGTGCAACGCGGTAGCTATACGCATCTTACCGAGTTCTTTGGTCCTGTATTGGGTGTGATGAGTTTTCGATCGTTATCCGAAGCGATTCAAATTGTGAATGAGACAGGGTATGGATTGACCAGTGGGCTTGAGAGTCTGGATGATCGCGAACAATCTGAGTGGTTGGCTGGAATTCGAGCAGGCAACCTTTATATCAACCGTTCGACAACGGGCGCGATTGTGCTGCGGCAACCATTCGGAGGAATGGGAAGAAGTGCATTTGGGCCAGGTATCAAGGCAGGCGGACCAAATTACGTAGCTCAGTTGATGAAGTTCGACGCTTCTTGCATCACTGCTCCTCGGTCTGTGAACGAGAGGGAGGAAGCGGAACTTACTGAGGGGCATTTGTTTGACCTAGCTGCGGCGTTAGTAGGGCATGCTGCCGATGGCGGCGAATCGGAGCAGCAGGAAGCGAGACTCATTGCCCGAGCGATTGCGAGTTACCAACGTGCCGCGACCGATGAGTTCCGAGAAACTCATGATCATTTTCGGCTGATCGGGCAGGATAATCTTCGACGCTACGTACCCATGCCGGTACTCGTGATACGCGTTTCTGAGCATGATACGTGGAGCGAAATTGTTTTGCGTGTGGCAGCGGCCAAAGCAGTTTCCTGCAGGGCAATTGTAAGTGCTCCTGAGGGAGTGCACTCAGGAAATCTAAAACGGTTGCATGATATGACTGAATCTTGGGCTGCAGATATTGAGTTCGTTGAGCAAACAACAGAGGAGTTGATCGAAGCCGTCGAATGGGGTGGTGTCAGTCGGCTAAGATATGCATCACCGGATCGTGTGCCGATGGCGGTTCGCCGGGCAGTGATGGACCGGTATGTGCACGTTGCCGATACACCTGTTTGTACCGAGGGTCGTATTGAGTTGATGTGGTATGTTCAGGAACAGTCAATCAGTCGGGATTATCACCGCTATGGCAATTTGGGTTTGCGGGCAGGGGAAAAACGTGCTGCAGTTCTCTGAACCATTCGTGGCCGCATCAAAAAGTGGCGTTTCAGTTCAGATGCAGTGGGTGTGTCATTGGGGGCCATGCTTGTGGCCAAAATGCTTACCGTCCTCAGCGGGCTGTCCATCCTCCGTCGACGACTAGCATGCTTCCAGTGGTGAAACTTGAGGCTTTGCTGGCGAGGTAAATCGCGGCACCTTGAATCTCTTCTAGTCGCCCCCAGCGATTCATTGCCACGGCGCCAACAATGAACTTCTTTGCCTCCTCTGTATCCGCTATCGGCTCGTTCATTGGGGTCAGAAATGGTCCGGGGCAAATGGCATTGACTGTGATGTCGTGTTCTGCGAATTCGAGTGCCATGGCTCGCGTCAATTGCACAACCGCGCCTTTACTGGTGGCGTAGGGCGTTCGATTCGCCAGGCCGACAAGGCCGAGCGTGCTGGCAAGATTGATCACGCGACCGCTTCCCTGATTCTTCATGATTGGGAGTACAGCACGAGTCGCAATCCAAATGCCTTCCACATTCACCTGCTGAACTTCGCGGAACTGTTCGAGAGATAGTTCGCTGATAGGCCCTCTGATGTTGATTCCTGCGTTATTGACCAGAGCATCAATACGACCGAAGCTTTTGAAAACAGTCGAAACCATCGCTTCAATTTCGGCTTCTTGAGTGACATCAACTTTGAGTCCGAGTGTTTGGGTTTGGTAGTTCTCTGCGATCTCCTCCGCTGCTGCCTTGGCCTCAGATCCATTACGGCTAATCAACGCAATGTTCGCACCAGCTGAAGCAAGTCCTTCAGCGATAGCTTTTCCGAGGCCTTTAGAACCACCTGTCACGATGGCTGTCTGTCCGCTCATATCAAAGAGATTGAGTCCGGGAAGCATGGGTGTTCTCTAGGGCTGACAGGAATGAAACAAGGGAATGTTTGTCTTGAAACGGCGGTTTTCGAGGAATGTATGTTTGAGTGTTGAGACACGTTTGACCGTGGTGACAGGAAGCCGGTGCTATTTCGGGTTAGGTTTTCTGGATATCACTACTGACTCGTGCAAATCTTCACTAAGCAGGTAGCGTACCAGGCGGAGCGGCCAGTCCGAGGCGGTGCGTGCAGTATTTGGTAGCTAAAGGCTGACCAAGAATTCCGCGGCGCAGCAACTCCTCACTGTCAAGCTTGCGATCGAAGAGCTCATTTATCTGACGAGTTACCTTCCGGTGGAGGTTTCGTAGCCGGGGTTGCAGTAGGGGGACGGTCGAGCGGTTTCCGGCTCTGTTTTGCATTTCCAGCTAACGCCTTTGCAGCAGGTGCCGGACTGTTCGTTGCTTGACGAGTTCGGGTGACTGGACGACGCTTGATCGGCGCGAGCGCATGTTGGCTTTGGTACGCGACTTCCGCAATTAAGCTGTCAACACGGTTTCGACAGACGGCGTAGATTGCCAACGATGGGATCGCCACTACCAGACCGCATACCGTGGTCACCAAAGCTTGATAAATTCCTTCCGCCAGATCGCCAGCACCCGCGGCTCCACGTGTCGCTGCTACCTGTTGGAAGGCGAAAATCATTCCAGTCACAGTGCCGAGCAAACCGACCATGGGTGCGATATTTCCAATCACAGATAAGTATTCAATACGACGCATCAACCGCGCCGACTGCTGAGCAAGCGAGTCTTCAACGGCTTTTTCAACTTCTCGCCAGCCAAATTCGAACTCCGAAAGTCCCGACAGAAGTACAACGCTTAGAACGCTTGGTGCGCGGCGGCAGGCAGCGTCAGCCTCTGCTGGCCGCCCAGTCAGCAACGCTTGGCGAACCGTATCACTGATCCCGTCTGGAAGGACTTCTTTACGTCGTAAGGTCATCACCTGATCGAACAATAAGTAGGCCGCGGTGATGCTCAGCCCTGCAAGTACAAGCAGAATCAGAATGCCGACCAAGCCGCCACTCAGTAAGATGCCAAAGAATCCGGTGGGCGAATCGTTAGCAACGGCGGTTTCCGCCAATATGGTGATTTGAGTATTCAGATTTATCAACGGCATTATGACTCCATCTCGGCAGCACCAGCTGAAAGCAGGAATTCAGCATCAGCAAGCAGGGGCTCATCCCAGCTTAGCCGAAGCACACCTTCCTGTTGCAGTCGCTCAATCGTCTCGTGATGAACATCACGTATTCTCTTTTCCGCTCTTCGGACCTTCGAGCGACTTTGGGATGCTGAGAGAACTAGCATCGCAAAGATTGCTGTAGGAAGAGACGAAAGTAGCAAGCTGGTCAACATCATGGCCAAATCAGGCCTTGGAAAACGGTCAAGCTGTCCGCCCAACTGACTCAGTGCATCATAGCTTGCGTCAAAGTATCCTCGATACAACGCCACAATGGGACCCGCCATTAAGAACCAAAAGATCGCCGTTCCTAGAAGTCCGCAGATTGCAGCAGTGAAACGTGATGGCGCGACTCGTTCTACCTCTTCATCAAAGATACGCTGCGAGTTTTCTTGCAGACTGTCGATGCCGGCAAGATAGGCAACTTGGGCTCGCGTGCCATGAGCGACGCTTGAAGGATTGGGAGGTTTAGCAGCCCGCAATTCGAGCAATTCATCGTGAAAGCGTTCTGCCAGCGGCCCAAGCCTGTCTTTGACGGCAGCGGAGCAGCGATTCTGCAGGCCTTCTCGCAAGTCCTGCTCGGCACCCCGGTTAGCGCTTAAATTTTTGGTGCTGGTCCAAACTGCACCCACGAGCGAGGGTAAAGATCCTGAGAGCGACAGTAACACCCGATCCCATGCGCCATGGGTGAGGTTCAGGATGGACAGGAAGGTTCGGTAAGGAAAATAGAACGCTAAGGTTTCGGTCAGTAAGCTCAGTCGAAGACGAGAACGAACCGCGGCTCGCAGAGGGCCATCTCGCCCGACGAGCGTTTCAGCAATTTCGCCGGGCAGCAATTTTGCCTCTGAATTAAGCCGGCGTACCGCGGCAGTGAGGCCTGGCAGTTGATCACTCAAGACTGCGTGTAAGGCAACTTGAAATCTTGAATCGATAGCAGCAAGTCGAGCGCTCCGTCGGCGATCACCAGTCCATGCACATTCCAGTTCACTCTTAAGCCTTTCCGCAATGTCTTTGGCTGCTTGCTTGCCTATTTGCGATTCAGATCGATTTTCGATTTCGAAATCATTGACGACCACTGGCAGCGAAATCGTACTGGTCGGAGCTGCCTTCCGCATTCGTGCAAGTAACGTGTCAACTTCTGCAGAGAGTTGTTCATCCTGTGAACGACAAGCATTCACCACGGGAATCACAATGGTACCTTCACTGGCCGTGGCCAACAGAGCGATATTCTCGCTGCGGATTTGATCACGACGAACAACCAACAGCATCACGGAAGCTAGTGACAATGCCCGATTTGCGACGCTCGCAATGGCTTTTCTGTCGTCGGTCGCTCCCGGGGCATCCACCAATAAATATGCGGTGCCGATCGGTTGCATTTCTGAAACAGAGCAATGCACAAATTGTTCGTGGGTGGTGTCAAGATTGTCCGGTGGGGCTGGTCCGACCCAAATCAGCTGTTCGGTTGCCTCATCAGCATTGTTTCCACTCTTGATTTGCTTTCTCGAATCGCGGTTCCCTATGAGTTGGCGAACGATCCATGATTTCCCTTGGCCGGTGGCACCAACTGCGGCAACAACCGTGAGGCCACTACTCCTGTCATCAAGAATTCGGTCACGTGCTTCGGCATGGTCATCGCAAAGTTCAAGCACTTCACGACCCGCGGGACTATTACCTAGTACATTGGCTGCCGCGCGTCGGATGCGTGTCAGGTGCTCAAGTCCGGGCTGTCCCAGTGCAGTGCCTGTTTGTACTTCGCTTTCTGATTTGGACATGGAACAGTTCTTTCTCAGGGGCTGGCGGGGCCGTTGCGGGGCACGCTGCGTTGGAGTTCCTTAAGGAATTCATCTCGAATGTGATAAAGTTGCATGGTGCACTCGACTGCGTCACGCACCACAATTTTTGATGGCAAGACCTTTTCGTTGCCGCCAGCGATTCGAATCATTGTTGGTTCAGCCATCCGTGCTACCCCGAAGGTATCGCAAAGGACCGCATGAAAGTCCGCTAGTTGCTGCCGCGCTGCCTGCTGCCCTACATTCTTGGTGTTGCGACCACCTGCCCAAAAGGTTGACAAAGTGGTTAATCCAGCGGCTGCCAGCAACTCGGGAATGGAGGCCGACATGACAAGCGTGGTGCCACCACCATCAATCGGAATCATTAGCACGGCTCCGAACGCCGCCAGCATGAGAGCAAGAGGGGTCAAACCGGCAACCAGTTTCTTGTGTGCGGGAATCTCTTTCCACATCTCCCTGACAGCTTCGTCCAGACGACGAGCATCAAGTGCTGTGAAGTCGTCGCGTTCAAACCGCTGGATTGCATCCTCACAGGCCTGAAGCCACCTTTTTTCGTCCAACGAGTTGCCGTCCGGCATTCTCCAGTGTGGAAGATTCAAGGCTCCGTCGTAACGCTCTAGTGACGAGCCAAGGGTTTCGGGAGTCATCAGGCCCCCGTATTCACCGCGTTGAAATTTGTCCTTGATTTCACCGGCGGTGCGTTTTGCCAACGCCGAAGGAGTCAGTTGTTTGAGGAGGTCCGAGGCGCCTCCAAATATCACGCGTAACCGGGTGTTCAGTTTGACGCCGAGTCTCGCATACCAAGGCGCGGTGGCGGAAAACGAGTCCATCAGTTGCCGAAGAATTCGCTCACTCTGGTGTAGACGCAGTTCAGTAACTTCCCCACCTATTTGACGGTGCGCAAAGAAATCAAGTGCTGCATCGAGTAAGCATTGTTGGGCTTTGTCGGTTGCCCGCTGAGCCGCTGATGAATCCCGATCCAGCATCACATAAGCTTCTTCCCAAATGACGTTACGCAAGCTAGAGGTGAGGGCTTGGCTAAACTTTTCAAACAGTTGCCCGCGATCAAGTTTGGTTGGCAGCGATATCAGCAGGCGATCCTCGGGAATGCATGCCGGTGGATTGTTATTCGAGCCTTCCACAATCGAAAAGAATACAGGAAGGCGGTCGCAATGAGTCACTTCCTCTGTGAGTATCTCGTCTTTCAATTTGGGAATGAAGGGAACGCTTCCTGGTACTTCAAAGTCGTATGCGGCGTAGATTGTCTCAATGCCGTTGGATCGTGCCAGAGGCTGGAAGGTCTCGTAAACCAGGTCGGGAGTCTGCTGCGGTCGGACTTTGTTCACAGCCAACATCCGTGGGACACCGGGCATTAAATCAGCTGCCATTCGCAGCAGATCGCCTAAGGTGCTGTCACGTGACGATTCTGCGGAGGCAACGACGAGAAATGCTGAGCAAAGTGACGCTGCCCTTCCCAACAGTTCACGCCGTGCCTCAGGTGAACCAAGGCCAAACTCAGCATCTGACACGATGTCGGGGCAGTCCAATAATCCGATGCCAATGGAATTGAGAGCTGGGTCGGTCGCAATCAATGGGACTGCGAGTGCCTCCGCGTTACCGTCTTTATTGTTGTACTGGCGGTGAGCTGTCTCTGGGTCGGCTGACAGTATCTCAGGTCGCTTCCCCAATGCATTACCCATTCGTTCCATCAACAAGGCCCATAGTTCCGCATCCTGTTCCCAAGCGGCTGGAAGCCACAGTACAAAGCGGTGAGTACCTTGGTTATTATTCGCACCGCGCAAAGTTCGAGCCTGTCCAGCCTTGCTCAAAAAAGTTGCAACCAAACTTGTCTTCCCACTATTCAACATGCCGGCCACCGCGACGGTGGGCCAATCAATCAAACGTTCTGCAGTGTGGACTTGTCGCCCGGTAGCAAGCAAATCATGCACCAGCTTGGGAGCCAACTGACGCGTTGCCTGAAGAAAACTGTCACGCCGGTCAGTTGGGTAGGTGTATTCAATGGCAGCGCGGCGGTCATCATCCTCCAGCAACGCTTGCAGCGTTGGCCAGTCAATTGTGTGTTGCGTTTTTTTGCGGCGTGAACCAAACATTGATTTGTGCGCGAACTTTGTGTTGCTGTTGCTTGCGGAGTTTTTGGAGGGACGGGAGGTAAGGATTTGGCAAACGGGGACAGGTGAACAGAAAGCGTTTTGGATGCTATTTCGGTAGAGGGGTATGCGATCGCGTTGATAGTTGTGGCCCGAGGGAATATGCCAACGGCGCGGTGCTGCAAACGCGAGTTTTGTTCATTGATCGGATGTGATTATCTCAGATGAAACTGCATCAAAGAACCACCGCATTGCTGGAAGAATGACTTTTCTTGGGTTTTCAGGGCGATTGGACCGTGTCAGCGGAGCGAATGGTTGTGACGGATGTGCCAGCCACGTTGTCACCAACAAAACTGGGGATGGAGACGTTTACGTCTGTTTTGAGGCGTGGGGGACCCCTACGCGGATGTGGTTTTTGATTTGTTCGGGGGAGGGGCGGTTTTTCCTGCGTTCGTCTTGTCGGTGTGCTTTAGATAAGACGCGGACAGTTGCAGGCGTAATGAAACAAACCTAAAAATAAGCCGAAGAAGCGACAAGAACACAGCCTCGTATGTGTTGTCCATGGACGATGAGTCTGCGATTGGTGGCTTTTGTTTACTTTAAGAATGTCAGGATGAAAAACATGCGAGTTGAATTCCGCGGGTTGGCAGTGGGATGTTTACTAGGTCTGTCAGCTTTTTCAACGTTCCCTGGATGTTCCAATTCGGAGCCTCCTGAAGCGCCGCTGGAAGTCACAAGCGGGGAAGTGAAGGACTTGAGAGCAAAGTTGCCGTCCAGTGACGAGATAGAACAGGCCGCTGGTGAAGCGGCTGATGCGGTTGCCGATGGTGTGTCAGCAGCTTGGGAACAGGCATCCTCGGCAATGAAGAATTTCGAAGGCGGCCAAGAAATGCTAGGCAACATGAAACAAGTGTATGCCTCAACAAAATCTTCCTTGAGTGATGTCACAAGCAAGGAGTCAGCTGAGAAGGCGAAAGCAGAGCTGAACCAGTTGTCCGAGAAGCTCGATGAATGGAAGCCCAAGCTGAGTGAGATGTCAGAGGACACCAAGGTCGGAGTCAAACGTTTCTTCGAGCATGTCGCCGAACAACTTGCAAAGATGGGGGATCAGTTGAACGACAATCGGTGGGTCGACGAAATACTCAAGCCTAAATTACGGGAGTTGATTGAGCAGCTCAAGTCTCTTGGATAGCTATTTTGCGCGAACTCAATCGCGTTCGCCTGGGAAGCCTGGGCGAGGAGCTGGCGACTCGTCGGGGTTAACGAGGCTGGTTGCCGGTCAACATTAGTCGTGGCGATCCGTCAATCATGTACTCAGACCTGTTGGTGTACATGAGGCTTTAGGCGAGTCTATGAAGACGTCGGACGACCCACTCCATCGTCAGCATGCCGGCGATGAGCCACATCAGCACCGCGTTGCGCCGTTCCGTGAAATCGCTGTTGGGCGTGCCAGGCAGAATGGTGACTTGAGGCTGTGGTCGCACAGCAGCGACGAGTTGGGTCTGAACGTCTGTGTTCGGGGTAGTTGGGTCTATCGGTAGGTAGACACCATTGGTGGTGCTCGCATATTGTTCGAGCTCTTCATCGTTGCGGCGTGGACGCTCCAATTCTATCGTCGGTAGACGCACTTGTACCGACTGGCGTAAAACCTGTTCATCCAACGCATCGCCGAGTGTGACTCGCAGCTCATAGCTACCTGGCTCTCGGACAATGAAGCGTCCACCATAGGTTCCGGCTCTTGGTTCACCTTTGAGTGGTTGCAGCTTGATGTCATCAATCCGGCCACTGGGAGAGAGCAGCTTCGCGGGAACCTCAGGGACGTCCAGAGGTTCATATTGTTCATTCGTAAGCACTGCCCGAACGACGATGGTGTCACCGATCATCGCTTTGTTGTTATCCACCAGCAAAACGCCGCGGGTGCTGTCGCGCAGCAAGCGTCCTTCGCTAACCCATCGAACAAGCTTGGTATAGTAGGTATCGAAATAGGCATCACTTTCAGCACGTAGACGCCACATCTCTCCGCTGCCCTGGAAATATACTTTCCCGGCACCATAGAACTGCGACGCCAAGTAAATTGGCAAGGAACCGCCAGTTTCAGTGGTTGGATCGGCGAACAGTGCGTAGACTTTCGCGCCTGCTTTCGCACTCTTTGAATCAACGTAATCGTAGACCCCGGAAAATTCGGCCCAGATTTCTTCACTGTCCTCGGGGGTCTCGGCGACCCAGAGGAATTCCGCAAGCCGCGCTTCCGGCGTGAACTGGAGTGGCCAAGCAACACTTCCTCCCTGCCGACCTCCCTCAAATAACATCGGCCGATTGGTAAAGTTCAATGGATAGAACCCTGCGATGGTCGTCATGCGCGGGTCTGTTCGGCGACGCTTCCATTCAGGATGGTAAACGGGACCAGCAACAATGATCATTCCACCAGCTTGCTGGGAAAGCCAACGATCCACCAGTTCCAATTGCTCGGCGGAGAAATCAAGCCAGTTGGGGTCAAATAACACCAGGGTGTCGTATTTGAAGAGTTCCTCTGCGGTAGACGGAAAATCAGTGAGGATGTTGTCTGCATCTTGGCTGATGCCCGGTTGACCAGTTTGCAGCCAAGCATCGAGTTGGATTGAGTTGTCGCGGTACAGCATGTTGCGGACGAATCGATATTCGCGTGTTGGACCTCCGGCAACGGCGAGTACCTTCAACTTCTCGCCTACAACTTCATAGCGAGCATCTCGCATGTCATCTTCTTCGTTGTTGTCAGCTTCGGGCGCAACGATTCGGATTGCCAGTCTACGTCGGCCGACTGCTTCGGGCTCGAGTTCGAAGCGAATTCCGGTGAGTGTGCCGTCGTTCTTAACGCGTACTTTCTGAGAGTCGATCACTTCCCCGGGTGGCACGAGTTTTGTCTTTTGGTCGCTGGGATTCTTTGTTGCTGAGCCGTTATCCAGTCCATCGAGAAGCTGTACCTCAACTTCGAGTGGTTTCTCACCACTTCCCTGAAGTACGGCACTGACTGCAAACTTATCACCCGGATAGACCCGTCGAGGCGCGTCAATGTCAACGATACGCACATTTGTAGGAGCAGACGCACTGCCCAGCCCGATTGGGTAGATTGAGACTTGGCTGCGCCTGGCTGCAGCCATCGCGATGCTGACATCGGTTCCACCGTTGTTTTGACCATCTGAGATCAAAACGATTCCCGCTAGCGTGGCCGGATCATGGTCCGTAAGGATGTTACGGACGGCATCGCCAATTCGACTCTGCGAGCCGGTAGCGGCAAGTTCATTGCCCCAGTCGACGACCCTCATCGGCTCGCTGGGGGTATCCTGATCGGAATTGTTGTCGCTATTCTGACCCGCGCCTTGTGGGGAATCGGGTGACTGCAGGCCTAGCATTTGGGCAAGTGATTGTTCGGTATGAACACTGTAGACGCTTCCCAAACAAATGATTCCAACGAGCATTGAGAACGAGGCTGGAAGGAGCCACCACCCCACGGTGGCAGGACGTCCAAGTACACCAAACGCCAAAGAGATCAGACCGAGAAACACAGCGATAACGAGCAACACGGCGCCCAAAATGGCGAGTGGTGAGGATGCGGGTTCCGCGCCTGACTCAGCGGTGGATGCGGTTTCTGGGGCAAGCCCGCCCAACGAATCAATCAACCGCGGTTCGGAGCCATCGCCGAATGCGTAAACGCTGACACGATGCTCCGTAGAAAGCTTTTCCAACAGGCCACTTTCACCGACTAGCTTTTGTGCACGCTCGATACGCGATTGTGTCGCCGGTTCGGTTCCGGTTGGAAGCGACATGCTCTGGCTGGTATCTACTAAGATTGCGACCTCGCTTGGGCGGGTCACCATCCGCTCGGTGCGTCGTTGTAGGTCGAAGAAGAAAAAGACTAAGGCAAGGATCGTCACTAGCCGAAGTCCAATCAGCAGGACACGAATGGGCGTTGGCATTTCTTGCACGTCTCTGCGATAGAAACGCACGCAAAGGTAAAGCAGTGCTGCTAGAGCTGCTGTGATCAGTGCCCATGCCCACCAACCTTCCAACGCTGAAACGCGAGCAAACTCGTAAATGATTTGGCTGGTACCTTGGGGGTCGTTCATCGGCTCGCCCCCAATGTTGCTCGAACACGTGGCTCGGGGGTTCCTGGCGATGCATGGTAGCTTGCCCAGTAAGCGAGCAGTTGTTCGGCAGCAAGAATCAGCCCAAGGAGTGCCAGCATGACCAGAGTCAGGGTAGAGCTGCCAGTAGCCTGATTTTCATCGCTCCACGCCGAACTTTTCATGAAGGTAATTTGCAAAGGGAGGAGTTGTTGTTGAATCTCGGCAGCATCTGCACGTTCTAACTCGCCTTCGCCAATGCGAATTACAGAAGCGACGGGCAGAACTTGCCCGTCGCCATCCGTACGAGTCAGTGCCCATTCGGAAATTCCTGGGTGCAGCATCTCGGCAACGCGTGCATCGCCATCGATTACCATTTCGTCCGGAGAAATGTCGACCACATAAACTGGTTCGTCAGCCGCTGATTCCGGTTCCACCAGAGTTGTTGCCAATTCGATTGGAATTCTCGGCGGTTCGTTGTTGGCTGGAATGTAGGTGACTTGGTCGGAGTATTGCTCCACGGGCAGGCGTTTCACCAAACTCGAGTCGATGTAGCGCTGGGTGTCAGGGGCAGCCCCACTCCACAGTAAGGCGTTGGTTTGAAGCATGAAAACGACAAATGTGGGGTCCCCGGACCAATTGGTCCACCTTCCATCAAGACCGGACAAGACCGTCACGACTGAGCCCTCGCCCACGTCGTGCTTCGTGACAAATGGCTCTCCATCACGCCTAAGCAGTACGTTACGGACTCTCGGGCGATCCGCTGTTGTTTCAGCATTGCTTGTTTCAGAATCGGGGGTTCCCTCTGCGGTGGGAGTCTGCTTCTCCAGTGTCCAGGAACGGGCAACGTTGACCAATGCGAATGCAGCCTCGCCAGCGTTAGTCAGCGGAGCGACCAGTGGTGAAGGATCCCCGAACAGCAGGTCAGCCGTGTTGTTGTCGGGATTGCGTTCAAGTTGCTTTGCTTGCCCTAAAACGCCTGGTAAAAGATTGCGTTCAACGCTGTAGAGTGTTTGGTTGTAGCTCGCAACATTTGTTTCCGCTCCGATAAATAATGCCAGCCCACCACCGCGTTCAACATACTCACTCAACGCGTCAGCAGCGTTCTCACCGATCTCGGGTACGTCAACCAAGTAGACAGCACGATAAGGAGAAAATGTTTCCAGAGTCGCGGAACGTAAGAAAGATGGGGGTTGCGTATCGGGGATCGCCCCAGTTTCCACTTGGCTGCCGGGATTCAAGACCGAGGCAATGTGATAACCCCCTCGGGCGTCTGCTGATCCATCAATGACCAGTACTTTCTCAGAATTGCTCAGCGGCAGCGTGCAGGTGCGCGCGTTATCAATGGGCAGGGCATCTTCCGGAAGGCTGACCTCGATCGCGTGAGTTCCTTCTTGAGGAATGAATACTTGGAAAGACTGAGTGATCTCACCACCGGCGGGGATTGAGTCGATAATTTGAGTGGGTTGTGTTTCGATGTCTCCGCTCAACGCCAGTGTTGGGTCCGGGGTCTGGCGATCAGTGGCGTAACGAATCACCCGAGTGGTCAAAGGCACATCTTCAGCTGCGGTCTTGCCGTAGTTTCGGATGGTGGCGGTGACCACGACAGGTACACCGGCTACCCAAACATCTTGTGCTGGAGAGAGATCAGTGATGGCAAGATTGTCAGCGGGTGTGGCCGCGCAATCGATCATGCGAATCTTTACCTCGCCCGCAAGCTTCCGCAGTGATTCCGCGAGACGCTCCGGGTTACCCCAATCCCGCTCGCGAAAATCGCCTGCCATGTAGAGGAATTTGGCATCCGCCGGGGT
>JAAHTH010002100.1_pt2 | contig 13507 bp, 10 predicted proteins | sample 6116091 | NCBI WGS metagenome assembly JAAHTH01 (sample SAMN13939990, study PRJNA603662) | sponge metagenome | isolation source: marine sponge | host: Mycale hentscheli | place: New Zealand | collected 2006
CCCCGCCCCCCGGCCCCCGGGCTTATAAAAGGCCGGGTTGAGGTAAAGGGGACAAGGGCGGCTGTGTGGTAAAAGGGGGGTCAGGCATCAAAGATGATGTACCCGCTTATCTTAGCCGTGGTGAATATGTAATTCGTAAATCAACTGTAAATGAATACGGAAAAGACTTTTTTGACTCTTTGAACTCTGCTAAAGTAATAGCAGCTAATAGAGGCGGTATGATTGACAATACTAAGCTCACTAGAGGCAGCGCAGACATGATTTTCGGTAATTCTGCTCGCAATATGGCAGCGCTTGAGGCTGAAAAACAAAAGAGGATATCAGCGTTACAAAGAGCGGGTATTACCGCATACGGATACAAAGAAGCCACTAACGAAACTAAAAAAGATTGGCTTGGTAGAGATACTGGCCAAAAAGTTTTAGCCAACAGAATCGGGTTCGAGTTAGATTTTGGTAAACCTTTAACTGAAGACAGGGTCAAGAAAATACAGTCCGCTGTTAATTCATACCCAGAGATAGGCCCATTCATTGACCCAGACATATTCAAACGTTCTACGGTTCAAATTGGAAAAGGCTCAAGCAGGTTAAAATTAAAGAACAGCTTTATATACAACGAAACCAAACGCCCAACCCAAGGGAGGTTTGTGGCAGACCCAAGATTAAGCAGCTTGGCCCTTAACGATGAAAATAACCCTCAAAATAAATACAAATTTGAAAAAGCAGACAAATTCTTTGATTACCAAAAGAACCGTTTAGAGTATTACGCAGACAAGCAAAAAGAGCTCGAAGAGTTCCAAGAGCAAAAATCAAACAAAAGAAGAAGCTTCTTGTTTGGCGCTGGAGCCTTGTTATTCGCAGGAGCCTTGGGTGGAGGCAGAGGTTTCGCTAAAGGCGGAATGAATAAAGAAGATGACATACCAGCGTTGCTCACTGGCGGTGAGTATGTAGTGAGAAAGGGCATCGTAGACAAGTATGGCCTTAACTTCTTTGAGAATTTAAATAGAGGTAGAATTTCAGCTTTCAACAAAGGTGGCTATGTAGCACCCATAACAGGAGCCAGAAACACAACAGCGCTCGAAGGAGGAAGAGCTAGCTCAAGCGCAGTGGACTCAGCAAGCACTACCAATAATGTTAACATCTCCGTAAACATAGATAACGCTGGAGCAGTAACCACAGACGCAAGTCAAGATGGCTCAAGAAACACCAGCGCAGCCGCTCAAGAAGAGAGTAAACAACGGGCTAACAGAATCAAGGGCGCGGTAATGGGTGTGATAGCAGAACAAAAGCGGCCAGGCGGAATGCTTTACGGGACACCAGGAAGCGTTTAAGAATAACGACGCTTAGTGTTTGAGATGATCACCTCTTGCGACAACACAGTGTTCTGAGGGTAAGCGTGAGCAGCTTTTGCTTGTCGGCCAGATTCAGGAGCTTCAATAGTTACATTTGGGGCAAAATCATAACCGCTGCCACAATTTGTAATTTCAATTTTTTCTACTTTACCATCTTTTATTAGAGCTACCGCTTTAGCCTGAAAGCCGCAGCGTACCTCGTTAGATGGGTCAATAGTTACTTTTGGCGGGGAGGTATAGCCTTCGCCTTGGTCTACGACTGTTACGTCAAAAACATTACCAAAAGGATCATACTTTAATATGTCGGCATCTCTTTCTATATCATGAAATCTTAAACTGTTAGGAAGGTCTCTCAGGAAGGTTTTAAGCTTTATGATATGGCCTTTAAGAATGTCGTCGTCGTCTTCTAAAGCCTTCATAAAGGGTACGTCTAACGACTTCAAGAAATGATCTCTTTGGGCTTTTATTTGACTGATTACTTTTTCAATAAAGGCGTTTCTCATGTTCATGGTGAACTCGCCCTTTTCGTTCATACCGTAATGGTCTTTGTAAACTTTTGGAGAAACAGTATCGTTTTCGACAAAGAAATATTTTTTGATAGCAGAAGTTTCGTTTGAGTATATGTTCCCGTAAGACTCTAGAGCTTTTTGCTCGGAAGTTTCTAGGGCAAAGCTCAAAACGTGCTTGTTACCATCTTCAAGAAATACTATTAAATTATTATTCATTACTGCAATCGTACTCCGCACACGCTGTTGGGCATTTTTTAGCGTCATTAGAGTTTTTAGTTTCTTCGGTTGTGCCCATCAAGAAGAAAATAGCTTTAGATAAATAACTTTTATCTATCATGTGCCCCATTTGTATATCAAAATACGTTGGTTGTCTTTGCAAGCCTCCAAAGCCTTGAACAAACCCAGCAGGATGAAAGTTGAAATAACCGTCACTTGAACCAATTTGCGTTTTGTTTTGCAAGTTGATGTCGGAGTTAGCCGCGCTTAATGCGTCTGTTGCTCCAGCTTTAAAGTCGTCAGCCCAAGTAGGCGTAGCGTTTCCATTAAAGAAAGAATCTAGCTCAACTAAAAGGTCGTCATTATAGTATTTTTCATTATTAGCGTTCATTCCTACGACCCAATAAGGGTTGTCTCTTCTTTGCTTTAAAAAGACCCTGTAGCGCTTGAAGCCTTTGGTGGCGGTCATGTTGCGGCCATCATTTCTCCAGAACTCATTTGTTGTTGCTATAGTAGAGCTTTCGTTAGTTGGTCCACCCACTACGTCAGTCACTCTGGTTGGTTCTAGTGGATAATCATCATTTTGAGATGGGCCATCTGGTAGGTAATAGTTACAACCGATAGAGTAATTTACTCCGTATTGAAGACCCTGTGGAGTTTGTATAGCACCAATGATAACGTCCTGACCATCATTCATCATGAGAGGAGCTTTCCTTGTGCAGTAGAATGGCAAGTACCCTTTGTAATCGTCTACCCCATCGGTAATATCTTGAACACACTCAATATTTCTGCCGTACCATTTGCCGTCAACATCAATTTGAATCCAAGCTTTCCAACCTTCACCCAATAAATCAATTGTTTCTTGAGTTACTTTTTCAATTTTTACTTCGTCAGATATTCGAGAGGCAAGCTTTTTGGTTAAATCAAAACTTCCGTCTCCATTTGTTCCTGAGTGTCCGTTTGCAACTGCAAGTTTTTCTACGTCTAAATCAAACTGATCAATGTAAGCTAACATGAAAAACGCTTCTACGGCTTCGCCACCAGAAGTTTGTTCTGCCCAGCTTGGTTTTATTTGAACCACGTCAACATCAGCGCTAATTCTTTTAAGGTCTATTGTTTTAGATGAATTAGAAGTTACATAATCATTATACGTAAATGACTGAGGGCCAGACAGTATAACAAGCTCTTTAACATCAGAGGCTCTGTTTAGATTGAAAATTCTAATGTGGTTGTCTAAATCAATAAACCCTTCGATTGGCGCGACCCCATTCGTTTCTTTGGTCAAAGGCTTGCTTGGTTCGGGGTTTTCTACCTTGATTAAATCACCGCCTAAAGCTTCAGCTTCTGAGGATACCCCATTTTCGTCAACAGCAAAAACTTCTAACGTTAGTTTTCTTGATATGCTATCGTAAGAATTAGAGTGATCTGAGTAGTTGTCTGCTAATGTGTAGCTGAATGTCGTAAGAGATAGTTCTGCGTCGTCTGGTTTGTAGCTACTCAAACTTCTAACTCTGTTGCTTGTGCTTGGGCTGTGTTGATCGTAAACATTAAGCTTGTATTGGAAATTTAAAGCAATATTTGCACCCTGAACTTGAGGCAGGCTAGTTTGCCATTTAAATCTAGCCGTTGAATCTTCAAATTGATCTATGCCGTCAACGCCTTGAGTTGTTGGGTCGCTAACTTTAGAAGTGCCCCCACCTAAAAGATTATCAATCAAACCTGCATGACTTATCTGTACGTCTTTAACAGGCGCAACATCAAAAACAGTTTTATTATTGGATATGCTGCTCCCGTTTGATTGCCCTAACACGTTATAAGCGAAAATTGATACATAGTATTCACCATTGCTTGCTGGTATAAAGTCCGAGCTTAGAGCGTTAATAGAATAAACTCTTATAGTGCTGTCGTAAGCTGTTTCTGAAGCGGCAGCGCCTTTCCTGATATAAATTTGATAGTAAGAAACACTTTCTGGGTTTGTTGAGCTTTCTCCCCATGAGAAACTGAGAAGCTTAGTGCTTGAAGCTCCAACTACGTCAGTCATGGATATATCACTCATTGAAGACGGCTCACTGGGTACTTTAAAATTAATATTATTTACTGGCTTAGTAGCCTGATCTATTTCGGTATACTTAACCCTAGAGTATTCAGCAGCAGAAACGTCATACTTACCTTTTTCCGCTTCGCTAATATTGATTACTCTGTATTCTTGTTCTTGGGGGAGCTTTTCAAAAAATGTTTCAGCGCTATTGTCTACGCCTGTACTAGCTATACCCCATAAGGCTTCACCACTGAACCCGCTTGTTGTCCATGAGGTTTCATTTAAATTACCACTTACGGTTAAAACGCTAACGCCACTATTAGCGTCATAAGATATCGCGTCAGGCCAAATGTTAAAAGTCTGAATTTGCTTGTTTCTAATTAAATCAATTTCACTCGAACTTGTTAGGTTTACTTGAGAAGTATCATAGTAAAAAGAGGGCGTAGAGACAGTGAGTTGGTACTCGCGTTTTTCAGGAATATCGTTTTGAGATACAAAATTTTGCCCATCCCAGAATTTACCTCCTGCTAATTTTGAGTCTAACGCTATCTTGAATATTGAGTCGCTAACGCGTTCTAGGGCCTTGATTCTGCCCCCACGGCGTGTCATAGCCCTATTAGAGTCAGAGACGCTGAAAACGTCTCCTGGGCGCAGTATGGCCCCTTCCTGACCGCATGAAAAGGATACTGTTTCGGTCTCGTTGGCTTCAGTGGACAGTACCCATCTACCCAGTCTTTGGGCCTGAGATTTACTCGTACAGCCAAATGCTGAAAGCGTCTTTTCTTTTATGCCGTATTTTCTAATACCAGCTACGTCTTCTACGTATTCAACTGCTGGTTCAAATTTGTTATTTTTGTCATTGTATCTGATGATGGCAACAGTATGGCGAACTTTGGAGCTTGTGCTCGAATATTTAAACTCTCCGTTTTCAACGCTTGTATTATTAAACTGAAATATTGGGTTTTTTAAAGCATCCTGAACTGCAAACAGATTTCCACCGTTATAGTAAACAATACCTCTAAAAATGCTAGCCATATCGTTAAGAACTTGATAGGCATCTTCGCGGGATTCAATAATAATATTACAACTAAATCTAGGCTCTAAACCATTATCGTAATCTTCAACAAGCTCGTCACAATACTGAGCAATTTCATAAAGCGTCCATTTATCTAACGTGCTAGTGTCTACGTATCTACCTAAACCATAACGCTTGTTTGTAATTAAATCGTAAAAACACCAAGCAGGGTTATCTGTCCAATATTTACCTTTGCTTCTGCTTGCTCCAGCAGGACTACCGTTTACGCTGCCGTATGGCCCTGTAGACTCTGTGGAAAAAGTTCCATCCCAAACGTCATGGTAGGTTCTGGTGATAGGGTCATAATTGCTAGGAATCTTTACCTTTAAAAGATTCATGTCGTAGGCTCTATCTGGTATGGAAGAAAAATTTTCCGCTTCAAACGTATTTTTGATTACGTATGTTTTCGGGTAAACAAAAGTGTCTTCAGTTTCTTCTACGATGTTATCTACAAATACTTCATTTCTAACGTCTGGGGTGGTTGGCTCTTCTTTATTTTTATAAACTCTAATCTGCCAACCTATAAAAGTGCCTTTGTCTTCTTGGTTTCTAAAAGCATTTAAAGGTAACGAAAGCTCAAAAGTTTTCATGTAAGGAGAACTCAAAGAGCCTCTGATTTCAACTTTGCCGCCAGTTCTATACGAGCTAGAAGTACCCAAAGAGTACATCGCTTTATAATCTATGTTTACTGTGACATCTGAATCTAAAAGCTGGCCGTAAGTTTCGTTTGGCACGTTAGAAGTGCCTGGGTCCTTGTCTAATTTGCCCAAGGAGTTTACCCTTAGATTGATTATTGCTTTGTTACAATACTTATTACGTATAGTATAATATCTAGGGTAATTAGCAAACTCAATTGTATCGCCTGTTTTTCTTTCTAGACCTCTGAGCTTTTCATTAATTTGAACGAGCCTTCTGGAAGTTAAACCGTCTTGAGAAACTGTTTGCTGATTTGTTATTACATCTACAGATGAATAGTTAAACTTTTTGGCTTCTTTGTCAAAGATCGGCGTTTTATTCCAGTATATCGAAGCAAGCTCTCCGTTGTTAGGGTCAGAGTGGTAAGCTTCAGTTCTGACACCAGCAGTAAAACCTATCGTCCCTATGTCATTTAAGCCATTGTCTATATAATCTTCGTGAGCCAAGCCAGAAATGTTGTCTTCACAAATCATGTCAACGACATAGCCTGCGGTATTGGACATATATCTTTTACCCGTAAAGGGATGATCGTAAACGCCTTGTACTTTATCTGTAGCCATTAGTTGTAGTAAGTTCCGTTGTCGTAAATAAGTCTATCGCTGTGCTCGTGAGAATATGCAATCGCTAAAGAACCAACCATAAATCTACCGTACCCAACTGGAACTGGTCCGCCTGGGTTGTAAGTGTTGACTGGGCCATTGAAAAGATAAGATTCTTTTTTATTGACTTGCTGTATCTCTCTGAAGTCTTCAAACTCAGGGGGCTCTGCAAGCATATTACTCATACCAGTTAAAAACGAATAAGCCCCAATTATCATCATGGTCGTATTTTCCATGTAGTACCCAAGACCAAATAGCATACCCCCACCCAAAACAAGCCCAATATCTTTAGCATCATCTCCTCCCGCTCCCTCTAAGACGGGCACAATATCTATTGTCTTGTATTTTCTTTGGACGAAAAGCTCTGAATTAGCTAGTTTTTTAATTTCATCAATATCTTCAGAAAGCAGAGGTTTTTCGTCTGTAAGAATTTTGTATTTAATGTTTTGTTTTTCATTATCTAAAATAGCCTTAGAAAGCTTACGTTTAGAAATTACATCAACAGCTTTTAAGCCTTCAGATACGCTTTCGATTTTAACTTGAAAATCTTTACGACCTAAAACTTCAGCAAGGTTTCCATGAAACGTGATTTTAGTTAACTGTGACATTTTTGTGCCTAATAACTTTCTTTATTAATTTTAAGTGTCTACCTGTTAGTGACTCTATTCTGGAGTAGCTTTTTTCAGGCTGATGTAATATCAAGCCATTGCCTAAATATATAGATATATGAGAACACGGTTTATTTTCGCCATTACTAAATAGTATGCAATCATACTTACCTAAGTCATCTACTTGGTAAAAACCTTCGCCTTCAAAATGCTTTTCAAAGAGCTCGCTTAAATAGCTTCTCCAGTTTTGGTCTCTGTAATAGTGACCTAGGCTTACCTTAAGTTCAGATTCGTAAAAGCTTCTAACTAAAGAGTAGCAGTCTGATTCGCCTATCTCAAACTTTCTGCCTATGTAGTTATTAAATTCACCACAAGAAGGAGAAAATTGTATTAGTGAATTATTTTCAGGGCAATACATCACGTAAGTAATGTCGTGGTTGATACTATTAAATTTATCAAACTCAGAGAAATTCTTGTTACCATTTGTGTGAGAGTGGTATACAGCGACTATCTCCCCAAGATTTGAAGCTTTCAAATAATCTCTTGGGTTTACCCTAAATAAGTCTTTTTCTAAAGAGTCATTTTTAGTAGGCACGCAGGTTAAAACTCCGCGATTGGAAACAATCAATCCACAGCATTCTTTGGGAAACTCTTTTTCGTATTGACTTTTAATTTTGTTTTTTATGTCACTATTTAAAATCATCTTATTGCCCTCCTAGAAGTTGGAAACCCGCCGAATGGAATTGGGCCGTTGATTTCTCCTAGCTCTGGATTTTTTGTCCATCTAAGCCTGCAACCTTCTATTGTTTTGGAGCATTGGTCTGCAATCCAGTAAGTTTCATTAGGTGGAATAAAACCAAGGTTGTCGTTTCCGTCTACTTGACCTTTAGATACAAAATAATAATTTACGCCTTTAATTTTTACTCTTACTGTTGTGCCTTTAGAGTAGGTAGTGTTAGAGTTCCATTCGTCAGCGCCATTGTTTACGTTAAATTGAACGTCTGTGCCGTCTAGGATGTCGCTTATTTTTTCGTTATCGTGAGTGGCTACTGGTGGAGCAGCGCCATTTGGGTTGCTGCCTATTTGGGGCGCAGGGTCTGGGGTAGATTTGCAGTCTAAGTTTGAATTCTCATGATTCACTTCGTCGTACTTGTCGTAAATAGAATCAGCAGCATCTTTTTGTTGTTTCCATTCATAACAGCAACCCTCACCCCTGTAAGTCCAAGGACAGTTAAAGTCGTTAACAACACGGGCAGGAAGTTTTAAGTCTTGAGTATCAAAAGGTGATGCTAATTCTAGTTCTAATACGTTTTTAGTCTCTGCGGATTTTCTGTCAACAAAATAAATATCAGGAGGAAACTGGGCGTTAGGGTCTGGGTCAAAACCGTTAGGCGGCGTAAGAATGTTGGAAAGCAAATCGCCGTTAGCGTCATAAAAATTAGAGTTATCTATGTATTTAGTGAAAGTTTTAATTCTTGTTACTTTAGAGCCAACTAGGTCATCCAAATCTCTTATTGCTGTTTTAATAAAAATAATCCTATTTTGCACTTCTTGAGTTAAGCCTTCTGGATCAATAGTGATTGACATTTTGGGTCGAGGAGGAGAGCCTTTCGCGCTTACTTCGTAACCAGTAATTTGCAATGGTACTGCGAAATATGTTTCGTTATTGAATAGTATTTTACTTCTAAACAGCTTGATGTTATTGTGGAACCTTAATACGGTTCTGCCGTCTTTTGTGTAAGCGCTTCCTCCGTTGTTGTCTATAAAAAGCTTTCTTTCGTTATTTTTCAGAAGGTCAGTAATGTCAATTTCAAATAAAGACAGTATTGCCGTAGGGCTCAACGAAGATGCGTCCCTTGTTACCTTTTTTAAAGACTTTTGCGCGTCTGAGGTGTCCATTTTATTCCACTACTTCTTCTAGATCAACTTTGATTGAATAGTTGTTATCGAAATTCATCGTAACATCCCATTGCCTGCAAACAAACTTTTTCATTGAGGAATAAGGAGAAGGCGGCAAATATACGAACGCCTCTGAACCACCTCTTTGATGCAAGAAGTGAGAGACTGCCGTGGTTTCTGCTTCGTCTCTATTATCGTAAGCTAAAGAGATTTTAAGAAGGTTAGTGTTAATACCGTCTGGGCTTCTTTGTTCGTACCCGTCTCCGAATTTAAGAGTTCTAACTGCTGGTTCTGTGGAGATCGTTGGTGAGTAGCTGGGAATCCAAAAGAAATGAGGTATTTCTTTGTTGTCAAAAGTAGTCATTCCTCCCCACTTAGAAGCTGCTAGACTTGGGGTCTGATCGTTTGAGTCTTCTAGGCTGTAAAAGTGACTGTTAGAGTGAAGATAAACCTCATTCTTTGAAGCCGTACCCCCAGACCAGCTTGGTATTTCATATATAGAACCCATATTCCTTTTTCCTTACCTTATTTTACACGTTTTAGCGATAAAAAATAAAAAATCTTGGTGTAAATATGTAGGATAAAGGTACAAGGGTAATGGCAGATTACTATAATTATAATAATATCAGCCTAAAGGTGAATGGTAGCGGAATTTTGGCTAATTCTGCTTCTTTGTCATTTTCTAACGATCTTGTTAAGTCCAGCCGCATAAACCGTATCGGTGGAGATAATTATATGCCTTCAAATGGCCTAAATGGCGCTTTAAGTCTTAATTATTACGTAGACGCTAATAGTGGTGATCCTTTTTATATAGCTGACGTTAAACCAGCACAAAGAGTATACAGTATAGATATGGGTTGAATGACCATCCAATCGGGGTATCTTTCTTCTTACAGTTGGAACGCTAGCCCCCACGGCATCTTTCAAGTCAGTGCTAACTTTAATTTTTACGAAGATTTGCAGGGTACATTTACACCAACCTTCTTAAGTGATCAAAAATGGGATTGGTATAAGATGTCTGATTTAACTGTATCTTTAGCGGGCATGAACGTAAGCAGTAAGATAGCATCAATTAGCTATAATGAAACTCACAATTCTGTGCCAGTTTACAACATAAGTGGAATAACCCCAATAGAACACAGATACTCAGAGAAAGTAAAAGCCTTATCTTTAGAAACTTACAACATAGTCGAAGCTATCCCTCATACTGGTAAAGAAATTACTGTTGACATAGGCATAAGAGGCAACCCCAAGCTATGGAGTATCAAGGGTGTCTTGCAAAGTAAAGATATAAATATAAGCTTTGGTGAAAAAGTTGTTTCTACTTTAGACATTGAAGAAAACGGGTACGGCTCTGCTCCGACAATCACCAACACGGCACCAGGCCCTGTAAGCGCTCTTCAACTTTTAACGATAGAAGGTGCTAATTTAGATCAAGCAACCGCAGTATATTTCAATAACACAATTAGAACTAACGATTTTAGAGAAAGAAGCTCAACGCAAATAAAAGTAAAAGTGCCAAGATTTGCACAAAGCGGTCCAGTAAAAGTTGTTACGCCTTACGGTGAAGTATCTTCATCTAACGTAACAGTAGTTAACCAAATCGACATACCTTAATGCCAGTAAGCGGAAACATAGGAGACACGATACAGTTTCAAGTAACTGGCGCTAATTCTGTAACTGGGGTTAAGTTTGGTAGTGGCCAAGCAAACTTTAATAAAATTTCTGAAACAGTTTTAGATACAACCGTTCCCCAAACAGCCACTTATGGAAAAGTTATTTTTGAGAAAAATGATTCAATAGAAACTTTTGATATTACAGCTACAGGTGACGGTGATAGTGGAGCCTATAGCTCTCTTACTGGGGTTATAAACACTTCAGGGTTTTTTAGTGTCGCTCTTTCTGGTTGTACAACAGGTGATGTAACATTTACAGATTATAATACGGCTTCTGGTATTTGTGTTATAACCGCAACAGGTAGTTCTTTGGCTCAAGCTTCTGGGCTTGTTGTCAGCGGGCATGAAAGCGGTTACTGTGGAGGCCCGACAGGCTTTACTACTGGTGATTACACAATCTCTGAGACTAGGCTAGGCGCTGTGACTGCTTCAGCTTTGGGCGCTTCAGATAACTTTGTTGCGTTTGCAACCGTAGAGTACACTGGCAATCTAAACGTAAAGCAAGCCGCTGTGGCTGTTACTTGGAACGAATCAGGAATTCAATCTGAAACCTCAGATAACTTTGTCACGCTTTCAAGAATAAACAGCTTTAGTGTTGTTCCAAGTGGCGGTGGAACTATAGATATTTTTGGTAACGCTTTATCTTCTATAACAGGTGTTAATTTAGGTACTGGTTTGGCTTTAAGCTTCAGCGGTGACAACACGACTTTAAATGCTTTTGTGCCCACTGGTGAATATGAAGACTTTTTATATTTTGATTTATATTCTGGTTTGTCCGTAGTGAGCCAAACAAAATATATAACATCTGGAGAGGTAACAGGCGCAAATAAAGAGCAACCTTTCATTCTTATCCCTAACCAAAGCATTACTGCTGTCAAGGGGGAAACTGGTAACGCTATCCTAAATGGTTCTGGTTTAAGTGGGGTAAGTTCTTTTAAATTTAGGTCTAAACAGTCAGTAGAAGTGACACCCGCTTCTTTTACTGCTAGACCAAATCAAATTACAGCGTCTTTAAGTGGTTTGAGCACGGGTCTTCATGATGTAATCGTAGAGAAAAGTGGGGTTTCTTTAACTGGAGAAAATTTTGTACAAATAACAGACCAAGTATCGCATTCCTATGGTTACGAAACTTTTATGTCTAGCGGCATAAATTATATCGGAGAAGAGTCTAGTGAGGGTGTTTTGTCTGGCGTCTTAAACTCTTTTACTTACGGAATCTTAACAACTGGTGATGCAGATAGAATTTCTTTTCAGATTTCTGGCGGTAATATAAGCTCTGGAAATATAACTTTTAGCTTAAGCAAAAAAAGCGATGTCACTAAAACCGTAAACTCTCTTTACACCGTAAAAGGCAGGGGGCTAAACTCTGGGGCAAGCGTTACAAATGCTTACAATAATTTTAATAGTGGCATATACTCTGAGGGAGAGTTTGGAGCTTATGACCCTAATGTTTCTTATAAGATTAGCGAAAGAGTGTGTGATATAACCTCGCAAACCACGTCTTCTAAGAGCGAAAGCAATACTTTCACATCTACTGGAACATATACGGGAACTGTTACTGGAAACCCTTTAGACTTACCAGCAGTTAACGCTTTAGAGCTTGACGTTATAAATCAATTTAACGCTTATACTGGAGAAAACCTTTTTAACTGCGTGGTAAGCTCTGATTCGGTTACTTCAGGAGCTATAGGCACTACAGCTACAGGTAGTGGGGTAAATATTTCTGCTAGCGGTTTTGTGTCTGGTGACAATTTAACTAAAATTAACAATAGAATTTCCGATACGGGAGACTACTCTGGGTATACGCTAATATCAACGACAGTTGAAACAATAGACAATTTTGAGGCTTACTCTTATTCTAGCGGGATTTCTTTCCCGTTTGCTACCTCAGATATCAATAACACCTCATCTCAGCATTGGGTTAACATTGTAAACTCAGGCTTAAACGAGCTTTACCCAGCGGGGTGGACAGGTCAAGACAGTTTAACTAGCGGGATAGAAGTGGTAACTGGGTCAAGCGCAGGCTCAACTACCCTAACATTTTCTGGAAAAACAATCGAAGAAGTCAATAATTTAATAGGCGAAGAAATACAAGACAATAGATCGTACTGCTCAACTGGTGATCCTTCTTATTATCTTACGGGAGAGATCATAAACTTAACTGGAATAAGGTTCTTCTCTGGATACTGCTAAAATGCCTGACCCACATCATACATATTACGTAAGAGTTGCTGACAACGGCTACGGTGAAAATAGATTCGAGTATAGTGGCTCTGGTTTGCCAGGCTGGGATAATAATCCATCACTTACATTAGAATGGCGTAATGATTGTAGTGGAGATACCGCTGGTAAAGTTTATAAGTTTGACCAAAGTGATTCCACCAATAGTGGTTATCGATTAGGCTTTTCACACACTGACAACCCATATGACGGTTACAGCGACTACGATTCATTAGGAGAAGCTAGTGGTGTCTTTTATTATGGGACGCCAGGTCAAGCTGGAGCTTCCACAAAGGTTCATGTCGGTATAATGTTTTCTGGGCAACCTAGTGGCTACGCTAATGGCGCTCAATTGATTCACGCTTTTGCAGATACAGAAACTTCGTATGACTATGGAGACAATTATTTTAATTTTTCTGATATAAGCGGAGAAGAATGTACTTCAGGCGATTATGGCCCGCCAGCAACAAGCAGCAGTAGTTCGTCTAGTGCAGCTTCTAGCAGCAGTTCGTCTAGTGCAACTTCTAACAGTAGCTCGTCCAGCACAGCTTCTAGCAGTAGTTCGTCTAGTGAAACTTCCAGTAGGAGTTGGGCTGGGGCTTTTTGGCCCGGGGGGTCAGGG
>JAAHTH010002607.1_pt1 | contig 13505 bp, 25 predicted proteins | sample 6116091 | NCBI WGS metagenome assembly JAAHTH01 (sample SAMN13939990, study PRJNA603662) | sponge metagenome | isolation source: marine sponge | host: Mycale hentscheli | place: New Zealand | collected 2006
TTAAAAACTTCATAAAATCACATCACTAAGGGTAATTCAAGGTTATGGTTACGCCAGTTTTACCCACCACGCCAGCATAAGATTTTACAATTCCTGGACCTAATTCAGTGCCTTTTACTCCTTGGCCATCGTACAATCCTCGAGGCTCTAAATGGGAAATGTGTGGATAAATCATGCTATTCATTGGAGGAATCTCCCGCTTTCCTTCACCATCACAACTCTCGCAAATTACATCTATTCCTACTTCATCACCTAAATAACCAAATACATTAAAACCTTTATTATTACAAGAGTTACAACCCATAAATTGCCTTACGACTTGAATATGGATGTGGTCATTCCCACAAGGGCAACCCTCCCACGGCGCAATATCAACTACGCGACCTTCAGCATAATTTGCATTGTCAAATGCAAAGTCATATGAACGAACCATAGTCCCTAGTTTGATACCTGAATCTCGTGCAATCTGATTCCAGTCTTGACTCATGATTTACTATTGAGGGCTTTCGCTATATAAAGTCTCGGTCAAATTGCTGTCGGGGCAGGATTGTCGCCTGACCTTTCTGTAGTTCGTAATCTCGTCCAAACTGCCGTCAATAAGGCTAAATGACATGGCTCACAGTAATGATATACTGCATAACCAGTTTCCGAGTCATGATGTAAATAAGAATCGGGATTTAGTCGAGAGCGAATGACTGAATCTGTATCTTCTTGACAACGAGCGCAAATAACCATGATAACGTATAATAAAGCAAAGTATTTAAAGATTTCTACTAAAATGCCATATGACCTATCAATGTAGATTCAGTTTTTGATATCTTACTCTGTAAAGTCCAATCAGGATTGCAATCTAAAAATGAGTAAACGGCTTGTTCCTTACGCTTAGCCTCAAACACAAGGTCGAAAGCATAACCATATGTGTCAATAGAGCCCGTTATGTAATCTGAGTGAGCAGGCGTCATTTTATCGCCACCTTGCTCAATAACCTTACTCTCAGAGTAATGGAAGACAGGAACTACGTTCTTTGGCCATGTAGAATGAGCCAATGCTAATGCTTCTTGCTCAGTCATGTCACCAGTGTTAAAACAGTAATGATGATAATCAAACACGATTGGGATTCCAATCACCTTGTAAACACCATCATACAAATCTTTGACTGAATAAAGATTAGCACGGTCGTCATTCTCTACAGTCAACCGTTTCTTCGTTCCTTCATCGAGTAATGCAAAACTCTCACAGAAGCGTTTTAAGGCACTCTCACGGTCTCCATAAGCCCCACCTACATGAATGTTAATCTTGTTCTCCCAAGACGGCTCAAAGCCCATTAAATCAAAGATATGTGAATGACAATTCAACTCATTCACTGCCTTCTTAACAACATCAGGATTAGGAGAAGCCAAAACATTAAAAGGCCCTGGATGAAAAGTTAAGCGTTGCTCGGTGGAGCGAGCGTATTCTCCTAAACTACGCAGTTGAGATAAAATCAACTCAGACTGGGGCAAATCTTCAATCTTGTAACCATGCTCAAGATGAGAGTAAAATGGAAACATCTCACTACTCATCCGATAAAGTTTGAAATCATGTTCATAATTCCACTCTAAGACCTGCCGCAAAGCGTCAAGATTGCCTGTAATCAATTCCGACAGATACTCTAAACCTTGCTCCTTCAAAGTCTTGAGTCGTAAGGTTCGATTAGTACAAACCTGCTCAGTATCAGATAGCGTTTGATTAATGCAAGCGTAGCCTAAGTGATTACGGACCATGGTACTCGTACCTGTGTTTCACTTATAAGGATTACTAAGGTTTGATTCCATTGAAAATGTGGGCAATTACGTCGACAGTCCATCCATTACCAATGGCTTTGCGTCGTTGGGCTGCACTGATTCCTTCGGTGTAGTTAGCAGGTAAAGTTTGTAATCTTTCTAATTCGGTTAAAGTTAATTTTCGATAACAACCTTGGTTATCAACCACCCAATCTAATTGCGACGGAGTCGCCACAATGCAATTTGATTTCGAAGTACGAAGAGGTAAGTAAATCTTATACTTAGCACCTCGAGGAGTAGTGTCTCGACCAAGTAATTTACGCAACCTGCGACGTTCTGCTTTGCCTTCTTCGGTACGAGCCTCGTAAAATGTATAAGGAATGTCAGTAGACTCAACTCGAATAGTTTTTCCATTAGGGGCTAATCGGTCACCGTATTCTTGGTCACATTCACCTTCAACAGATTCTAAGATAGATGCCAAGGAAATCTCTAAATCTTCGGGCTGTTCCAAGCCTGGGATGTTTGTCCAATAATATCGTCGACGATGTTGACCCGACACCAAGGCCGAATTAATTTCAATCGGTTCAACACCCACAGTTTCAGTGATGATGTCTCTCCATGAAGATTTCATTTTAACATTCTCTAATAAGAAATACTTCGGCTTGATTTCCTTTAGTATGCGAACAAATTCCCAAAACAATTTGCTTTTACCATCGAATCCCGTGCCATCTCCAGCCACACTGAAACTTTGACAAGGACTTCCTCCAATAAGCAAGTCTATTTCAGGCAAACTTGAAACGTCTAAATCTAAAATATCTCCTAACTGAACGGTATCGGGATATTGCGATTGAGTAACCTTAATGGCGTGTTTATCAATCTCAGATGCAAAGTATTGCTTTACAGTGATTCCTGCCCGTGCGAGGGCTATTTGACCGCAAGAAATGCCATCAAAAAGACTTAAAACAGTTATAGGTCTCACGACTTCAACCCCTGGAAAATATGAGCAATAACTGCAATAGTCCAACCATCACCAATCAAGTCAGTGGCCTTAGATTTTATAACAGGAAACTCATACCACGCAGGGATAGTTTGTAATTGCTTATACTCGTCAAGCGTCAAGTCTCGAATTGTGCCATCTTTATTAGTGATGAACTGTGTGTTCCAAGCCGCATAACCTCGAGCCGTAATCGGCATAGATTTATTGCCATCTACTCTTACCCACATAGAGCCGTCACGTTTTTTATCGATGAAGGCTTGTTTCTTTTCCGACATGTTTTCTTCTCTCTTGGCGGTGCGGTCAACCACATCATCCAACATGATTTTGAGGTCTTCAGGTTGTTCAACACCAGGGATATTAGTCCAGTAGTAGCGACGACGATGTTGAGCCGACAAAAGGTCGGAATTAATCAAAATCGGTTCTACTCCGAGAATCTCGGTGATGAGGTCTCGGTCTGCATTCCTCATACTAGCCACATTTTCTAATAGAAAATACTTCGGCTTTAATTCCTTGAGTAAACGAACGTATTCAAAGAACAAGACACTCTTTGAACCTTCTAAGCCTTCTCGACTTTGGCCCAGTATAGTCAAATCTTGACAAGGTGAACCTCCAATCAACAAATCTATTTCAGGTAAGTCTGCTTTAGTAAGTTTCGTAACATCTCCAACTTGAATTGTATCGGGAAAATTATGTTGCGTAACTGCTATGGCATGTGGTTTTATTTCACTAGCATAGTAGTTATCAAAATTGATGCCTGCCTGTTTCAAGGCCAATTGACCACCAGACATACCATCAAACAAACTAAGTACGTTTTTAATTTTAGTCATAAGTATCATTACTCCGTTCGATTACTTAATGTTTCTGGTCATAGAGTTCCGTAATGAACGTATTGGTCTACTTCGACATCTCCATGATAGAAAAACTTATACTTTTCAATTCCTTTGGCTAATTTTTCACGGCCTGCTTCTAAAAACTCAGGAGAACACTCGAAAACTGCAATGTCTTGAGTTTTCTTGTCAATACATAAAAAGATGAACTCTTCGGCATCGGGAAACAGTTCCAAATACAAAGCGGCTTGTAAATCATAAGAGTATTTCCGTGCTGAATAAGCGAACTTACCAATGTCTAATGTGGTTTTGATATCAATGATTTGCTTGCCTCGCTTAATGTCTGCCTTGCCTCTAAAGGCTAATCCATCAATCATAGCAATGGCAGGAACTTCAAAGTCAGAACCTTCTAAGTAAGAAGCAGCCTCGATATTGGCTAGTAAAACATCTGCCAATTCTACTGCCTTAGTAACTTCAGGCCTAGTGTAAACTTCTCCGAACTCTTCTACGGCTGCTCGATAAGTTTTCGTGTTCTTTGACGCTACTTCAACAATGTTTAAGTCGTCAAACTTATCTGGTTCTAAAATTCTCCAATGGAATAACTTTCCATCACGCAAGGCTTGAGTAGATTCACTCTCACCTTCTAAACGCTTAGCATATTGCTTTACCGAAGTAAGTAGCAACTTCAAATTACTACTACTAAGGGCTTGCTTACCTAAGTAACCATAGTAAAAATCATCGTCAAGCATTTGCTCAAGCAATTCTTGTTTATCATGTGTTACGCCATCGAATGTAGTTATTAGACCCATAATTATCTATCCTGTTTCATACCTATATAAGGGTGAGCCTTTTTTCAACATGCTCAGGTTTAGAATCAGCCCGAAAATGAACAGAAAAAGGGCTGAATCGAGGTGGGTGTGGTAAGTATCATCTCCAGGTGGGTGTTTCATCATCCCAATCTTCATCATCTGCAGTATCTGCAGAGTAGTCTAAAGGAACATTGATTTCAATCGTGTCATCTTCATCTTCGTCAGCACAGGATTCACAACCGCAAAAATTGTCGGCGAAGAGTTCCCAATGCTCTTGAATAGCCTCGTCATCAGTGATTCCTGTGGCTTGAGTTAGCATAGTTCGAAAAGTAGTAAATCGCTTGACGTATTGCGCCATCTTAACATTCCAATAATCTTCAGGATTCATTCTAAATCAACTCCCCAAATAATAAAGGAAGCAAACATAACTAAACCTCCTCCAAGGCATTCAATCACGGCACGAAGGTAATTATCGGTTGAGAATGCCAAAGTCATATCATAAAACTGTAGCAGTCCAAACAAAAACAACATCCCTGCGAGGGCAATCATAACTCGTCTCCAATTCGTCATGTTACGTCGTAAACGCCAATCCTATATAAGTGGTGTGGTAGATTGCATCAGTTATGAGTGAAAAAGACCCATCGAGACAAGTCGGCAGTGATGATTCCTTCATCGATTTGCTTCAAAAATGTCTTAAGGTCATCGAAAGAATCAAACATGAAGTTGAAGTTCATAATCCCAAACAACCAATTAGGTGCTTTGGCCTTACCACCTTCAATGACGACTAAAGTCGGTTTACGTTGTTGCAAGGCATTAATCAATTCATGATAAGTGCCACACATAGATATCGAAGTATCTAAGTAAACGATAACTACATCAGATACATCAACCATACGCAAATCAACATGGACGATGTTTCGCATTTGTTGTGTCAATTCAAAGTAACGACCAGATTCTTTCAATTCCATCATCTTTTGTTTCTCTCCTTCAATTTCTTTGTAGGCGGAGTAAGCAATAGGTTTATCGCAAGGGTCAAGAGGCTGTACCTTTCGACGCTTAAGCCATGGCTTCAAAGCACGACGCCAACCGACGCCATCGTCTTTAGCAGCGTCAATAGGTCCTGCCAAATAAAATCGCAAGCCATTCAATTTATTCAATTTCTTAGAGGTCTTCTTAGACATGTCAGTTATAACGTCTTCTATAAACTCATCTTTCATACCGAATAGTAATCTCGGATACCCTTATAAAGGCATCAGTAAAGTTGAAGTTGACTAGTTAATGATTCAATCTTAGATTTAGACCCAGGTCCTAAAACGACTACCGTCAATGAGTTTGCAGGAATTTCAGTCAAGCCTGCATCTCGAATTTCAGTGTATTGGATACGTTTCTTACGACACTTAGTTTCGAATGAAGTTAAGACGGATTCATCAGAACCTCGTAAGCAAATCTTACGTTGCCCTTGAGTAAGCCATGCTTCCAAGACTTCTAAACGAATCTTGGAGGAGGTCAAAGCAGCCGTAACTGCTCCGTGAGCAGATTGAGCCGCAGTTTTACCTGCAGACATCTTCAAAGAGGAATTGACGATAATAGCCATAGTGTACTCAGACATCTCAATTCACCTCTAATGTCTACGAGTAGACACACCTATTTAATTATTCCTCTTCTACATCACAACAAGGCTCAGGGCAGTTCTTAGGAATTGAACTAGCCCAAGTAGACCGCAAACTTTCGTAAATCAAATTACCAAAAATAACGGCGAAAATACCCATTACAGTGTATAAAGCAAAAGCGTCCACAGTATTCATTTGAAATCCTCTAATCTTTTAACTTTAGTATTTTCAAGTATTCTATAACGGCTCGAGGTGGAAATGTTTGTCCCCTTGACTTTATTTGCGATGTTTGCATCCAATTCCATTCGGGCTTCATTCATCTTCCTCCAAGGGTTTAATGTTAACAGACTCGTCTATATCTGCAAATCCTTCTAAAGAATGATTCCAACGAGGCTCTAAAGTCAATTTCATATCGCAAGTGCCGAATCTAGTATCTCCCCAAACGACGAATCGTCGCAAAGGAACGAAAATAGGAGAAGTAATACGACCTATTAATCGTCTAATCCTATTCATCTTTCGTCACCCCACATAATGTGTGCTGTAATAGCAATGATAACTAATCCGCTACAAAAGTAAACTAATTCTTCCCAACTCATATTTTTCAACTCCTTATATCTATGCGGTGAGTTCACACGTATATGAATCTTCGCATTCTTGAAAGTAGTCAACAACCTCTTGAACTTGGGTAGCACTGTAAACCCAAAAGTCATTAGGCAATGTGCGACCAGTCTTTCTGTCAATCGTCAATCGATAGTCTGAAATGAACTTACCAGACCCCTCCTCGGCTAAAGGTGTCTTTTTCTCCATCGCTGCAAACTTATGCGCTCGCCTCGTGTTGGTGTAGGTGTGCAACCTTATCACGACAGGATTATTACAGGATTCAATTAAAAAGTCAGTTTTCTTTTGAGTATCTGTTTCTACGGAATTATCTACAGTAGCAACATCCTGGAAAACGTCATGTAGTAGTAAGTTTAAGTGAGTTTCTCGAACAAACGAAGGCAAAGAACGCTTAGCCCTAGCCTTGACACCTGCCTCGAGGTCTTGATTGACATTGGCTGCAAGACATACTTGCCAAAATGAATCTGCAAATGCTTGTAGATTAGGTGGCAGACCTGTCTCAGCCAACATAGTTTCGTAATGTCCTCTCATGAGAGGAAGACGAGTGCGCTCGGCTTTCCAATCTCTCACTGAGTCAAACTTAATCGTCCAACTTGAAATCTCCGCTTCGAAATCTGCCAATTTAGACACTTCAAACACCCCAAGAAGAACCATTGTAATTATCGTTACTGTAGTATGGTTGGAATGGATGATTCACTTCCACCGTTCCTGTGCCATTACAATGTGGACAATCTTTAGTTCTGGTACGTGGTTTTGGATTCCATTCGTAAGGGTTGGCATTTCTTTCTAAAATCTCAATGCGACGACTTAATTTCTCCATCGCAAGAGTTAGGTCTTCGATTAACTGTTTTTGAGTCTTCTTTTTATCAGACATAATCTAAACACGAGTTCCATACCTATATAAAGGTTAGAACTTAAGCGAATGATTCCCCACAACCACAGGAACTAGAAGCATTAGGATTATTGATTCGGAAACCACCGCCCATTAGTTTATCGACGTAATCAATCTCAATACCAGTAAGCAAATGACTAGCAATATTGGGAATTAAAACTCGAAAACCTTCATTAGGAACTTTATCACAAAAAATGAATAATTCTTGACAATCGATTTCAGTGCCTTCTATGATTTGTAAGTCATAAGTGTAACCCGAACAACCGCCTGATAAAACACCCACAAGAAGTGCCATATCTTCATCATCATGACCTAAACCTGCTTCGGCAAGCATAGTTTGGGCTGCATCTGTGATAGTCAACGAGACTTCGACCTTTTCGGGTTGTTCTACAGTTATGGGACTAGCCACTTCACAAGTTCCACAATCCATGTTAATTACCTTGTCGGTTCAACTATTTAATATAATCCCAAAGGTAAATGGCTTCACCACAAGTCTCTGCTTCAACTTCTTCCAATAGTTCGACAAACTCAGGCTCACTAACTGGGATTTGAGTAAATTTAGGGGTGGGAGCAGGTGCGACATAGGTATCAGGCGCCCAACAGTTAGGACATAAGGGCAGGTGTGCCACTTCTTTGCCAACGGTAAATCTAAACACAGTTTCACCGTCGACCTCCGTCGTGTCTGAGTGTGCACCCATCCACTTAGAAGACCAAGATTGAAATGAAGTGCCACAAATGTATGTGGGCGAGTCATGTTGTCCTTTGGGACGTTGGTGCATAAACTTTGGTATACCTTTCCACGCCACACATCTCACTCCTTGACCAAGTAGTCAACATGGTCTTCAGGAAGTCGATGTTGCCTACGAACACAAAGATTATGAATTAGTTTAGAAGCAGATTCTACACCCTGTGTAAATCTCTTTTCGGCTACGTCGTCTCCAGATGGGACCATTTCTCCCTTAACTTCGGAAACATCAATTTGCTTTAAAATGTGCATGAAGATTTCATACTCAACATGCGTAACAGTTTTCGCTCTCATAGCAATTCATGGGTGGAATACCCTTATGAGTGTTTCGGCATCTCGATACGAGAAAAGTCTTGCAAAGGAACATTTACCACCATGTTTAGCACTTGTTGCCCTGTGTAAGTCTGTGAGTTAGTTTTGGCTATGGCTACATTGAAGTTTTTAGAAACCAATTGCCCGACGACGAAAGGGTGAGTAATCCAATGAATTCTAACCACCGAAGACTCTTCAACTAAAAATAAAACTTCTTGAGTAGAATCTATCCAATGAACTGTGTGAAAAACCATTTGAATCACCATTATTGCGTGTAAACATCGCCATTTTCAGTAATTTTAACGTCTTCATAAGGAGCAGCCACACGACGATACAATTCAAGTTTAGCACACTCTAAAGCACCAATAATGGCATTTAAGTTTTGATAACGAACTCCTTGACGAGTCAAAGTTTGGTCGATAATGGCAGAAATCAAGTAATTCAAGTCACCGACAGGATATAATCCATCCTGACCTTGCAGATTTAAATTAAGTATAATCTCGGCAATGGCAGATTCATATCGGCTACGGTCAACTTGTTTAACATAGGGCATAGATAAGAGTAATAGACACTCCTATATAAAACCTACAAAGGCATTCCTGCTGGGTAATTCAAAGCAAAATATGAAATCCCTTGCAATATAATAAATCTAGCATCCCAAGAAAATTGACCAGTACGCAACAATGGTGAACTAGCCCGAACTGGCTGAGTCTTAGCGCGATATTTAGGCGAAAACACCTGCCCAGATGTGTAATCATAAACCCATCCTAATTCCGTAATTTCGCCTGTCGAGATATCGAGAATAAAATCTCCACTACGTCGATTACAATACTGTAAGTACAAATTATCTTCGGACTCTACATCACCAGGACTGTAATACTGAATTATAGTAAACACATACAAAGATTGATTTCCAAAATCAACGGAAACTTCGCCAGTAGGTGTTGTAACCACGATTTCTATACTATCGAAGCCACTAGAGTATGAATAATAGCCCCTATCAGTTGGATATCGCGATGGCATCATAACTATCATTTCACCCGTATCTAAAAAAGTACTACTCGAATACAAATCGAAAGAATTGAAGTATGCTTCCAAGGATGGATTAGTTGGAGTATCTATGGTTGGTGCAGTATATTCGCCACCCCCAGTTTCAAATGTAGGAGTTTTAGTGGTTAATTGTCGCCAAATCCAATTACTGTATCTATGCCTCTGTGGAGGCACTTCTGGCGTAACATTTTCCGCTTGCTCATAAGTTTCAATACCACCTTGCATGTAAGTCATCATCTCTGATAGAAAGAGACTATATTGATAATCTAATCGAGACTTGCGACTTAGATTAGCCCAGGTGACCATGAGTAATCTACTATCGGCTTACTACTTAATGATTACTCATCTAATGGCTTAAACCAAAGACGTCCAACTTGAGTTTGCTTAACCTTTTGATACTCACCGTGCTTTTTAACCGTCCCTCGAGCCGTAATTCGAGAATGTGTGCGTGGAACTTTACCAGTCGTCCAAGTAATAATTTGATTTTCGTCAGCGTCCACCATCGTGACTAGTGTCGTAGGTCCCCACACACCACCAGGCATTTGCTTGGTTCGAAGCACGGTGGCTTCAAACTCGATACGCTCGCCAACTTCTCCCAAATGCTCGCTAGGGTGTGGTTCTTCGGTATCTGTAGTAACAGGCAGATTGCGTTCAAAGACAGTGTCTAAGACGCCTTTTTCAGTGAGATTAAACCACTTCATCCAAATAGCGCCTGCATAGCCTGCCGTCTTTTTAACAACGATGCCTGTGTCGAAAACTGTCTTGAGATTGTAATCAAAAGAATTACGAGGTTTGACCATTTCCAACATGTTAAGGGCCTCCTCAGCAAAGAGTTGACCGACAGATTCATCAGCCAACTCATGAGTCCAAACAGGCTTGCCTGTGTGGTCAATATTATTTGAAACTAATTTCGTATTGTCGTCGGAAATATAAGAGTTGAACAAAGACTTACCTGCGCCTCGAGGATACTGATTTTTAACACATAGCCAACGACCAAGCACGACGAGGAAATCATAAAGTGGATACTCTCGAGTAGGTGTCCAACCCGAACCACGAGTAGAGTATTCTTCATCTGAATCACACTGTGCCATAGCATAATAGTTGTAAAATCGAACTAAAATTTCAGGGTCTATGCCTGTGTATTCAAACAAACAGTTTGAACCGACTTGTCGAACTTCACCATCATCGGCGCGAACCAGCACGGTTTGCTTTCTACGACGTGTAGTTTCACAGTGGTCACAGTAGCCATTCCAAGTATGAGGAACATGCTTAAGCAAGTCTCCTTCGTCAGCATCGGGCATTTTATTAATAATTACTGGAGAGTCCTTCACACCGTGTTGCACAGGGTGTAATACTGCCAAAGGATGCCATCCAGATTCAGTCAAAGGTCCGTGAGTAAGAGTGACAGGACATTGATAACGAACAAAAGTATCAGTACCTGATTCTTTTGACATAGTGTAATCGCGAAATGCACCTGCGGAACGCTTGGAAACGACAACCTTCACAGGCTTGCCGATATCAGATTCGAATACAATGGCTCGCTTATCAGCCACACGCTTGACACGCTTAAACAACTTACGAAGATTCTCCACACGATACGGCGGAGTCCAACTAGAAATGAACATTAAACCATTGGCTAACTGTTTAGTAGTAGTTTGCATGTTTATGGCGAGGGAGTGTCCCTATATAAGTAGTTCGGTGAATTGATTAATTCTAAGCCTTTAAGTAACAAAACAACTAACGACTTAGTATGTTGAGAACTAATATCGTTGGTATTGGATTAATAGTTATTGGATTCGTCACGGCTATTAAGTTTGCCGATTCAAATCAAGCAATAATATCCTTGGGGGCAGCATCAGTATTCATAGGAGCGGCGTTGCTTTGGACGGCGTTTGTAGCAAACTATAATTCCGACCCATCGTTTGCTATTTTTGGTTAATTGTTTAACTCAAGAGACTTGAATAAGTGACATAATACATCTACTACAATACTATTACCTGCTTGTTTGTACAACTGACTATTGCTACAAACTTGTTCGGCACGATTAAATGATGCATCATCGAATCCTTGAAGTCTCCAACATTCTCGAGGAGTTAATCTTCTAATTACATAAGGAACTAAGTCTACGCCTGCAACGTTTTCATTGATGGTAAAATCATCCGAAATATAATCTGAACAATCTGCCCTATTACGCCCTGTTCGAGTTGAAATAGTGGAGGCAATGGAGCGGTTTAAAACTAACCTACTAGTTGAAACTACGTAATTACCAGCCTGTTGAGAATTAATGTATTGCTTTAACTTACTAGTTAAATTAAACTTTTCATCTACATTAGATTCTAACAAATCCTGCAAAGTTTTGTCTAAATTACGAGTCGGTAAGTCGAGAGTTATAGGAACGCCGAGTTTACTTACAATGAATACTCTCTTTCGATTTTGAGGAATGCCATAATCTTTAGCATTAAGTTTCAAAATTTGAGAATAGTACCCTAAATTTTCTAATGTTTCTAAATATGCATCGACGACAGGTTTGTGATTTTTCCCTAAAACACTGGCAACATTTTCCCAAATAACTACTTTGGGCTTTACAGTTTCAACAATCCTCACAGTCTCCCATAAAAGACTACTTCGAGTTAGGCTCTGTTTTTCGCCTCCTGCACCCCTACCTGCTTGGGAAAAATCTTGACAAGGGCTTCCATGAAATATGATGTCGGCATTGAGGTCTTTATCCCACTCTCTAATGTCTTGAGGTTTGTAATTTTCACCATAAATCGCGTTGTAAGATTTGACCGCAAATTTATCTATTTCTACATAATCCAAAACTTTGAAATCTAAATTTAATCTTTCCAATGCTCTCCGTGGAGCGCCAATTCCTCCGAAAAACTCTAGCATAGTTAAGGTCATCTAATTGTATCACAGCAATATTACGTATATAAGTCTAATCTAAGCAAGTCTTTAAGTAACAAAACCACTTACTTAGAAGTATGTTTTTATCAGCCATTACTCTCGGAGTTGCCGTTGTAGCATTCGTCGTAACAGGAATCCTTAGAGACCGATTTCCCGATAGTCAAGCGAGAAAATTAGCCGACAATGCTTTAATATTAGTAGTCTTTTACTGCGCTTTCGAAGCCTTTATCAAGGGACTAAGAAAGGTGATGGAACCCCATGTCGTCTAAAAAAGAATTAGAGCGAAAAGTGTTTAAACTGCAACGAGATAATAAAAGGTTGCAAAGTAAACTCAATCGAATCAAGAGGCTTTTAAGAGGAGTTTAGAACTTAATCATCCTAATCTTTAAGTATCTAAAAAGCCACAATGGATATTATGCACCCTAACACAATTGAGACAATACGTAAATATCTAAGGAAGTAAATAAATGATTGGAAATATTATAGCCATTGAGATTGGCGTACGGAGATTGTGATTAACATGAGTCAAAAAACTAAAAAGGTAAACGTAAACCTTTGGATTAGTAGTTTTGCTGTCTTAGTAGGGGTTGGAGGAATACTAAGCATTGTATTCTCTCAATATTTCACTGATTGGCCTTTAGTAGGTTCTATTTCTTCTGCCGTAAAATTAAGTTGGGATGCTAAGAATGGAATCAATCGTTTCCTCATGGTATCGACTTACTTTTCTTTAATTTATCTTGGAAGCGTGGCCATTGATTCGATTATGTCACGCCGTCTACTGGTGGGTGAGGTGCGAAAAATTATTGGCAAAACAAAACCTGTTAGGGGAGATTAATCAAAGAGCCTTCACATCGTGATGACGTGATTCAATCAATCCTGCAGGACTAATCTCAACAAACTCTGCCGTTTGCCATAACTCGGCAAGACAAGTAGCACCTGAATAGGAAAATCCACTTCGAACTCCTCCAATAATACTCG
>JAAHTH010002610.1_pt1 | contig 13488 bp, 11 predicted proteins | sample 6116091 | NCBI WGS metagenome assembly JAAHTH01 (sample SAMN13939990, study PRJNA603662) | sponge metagenome | isolation source: marine sponge | host: Mycale hentscheli | place: New Zealand | collected 2006
AAGCCTGAAACGTCAACCCCAAATAATCAGATTTTCAAGGACTCGGAGTATAGGTCATATCCGGCAGAGGATTTACGTGTGCGTACACCTGTTTTTACGGCGCTTCCATCCGGCATAACAAAGGTCATGCAAATTACATTTTCCCGCATTGTGCCATACCTAACAGCATTCGTACCTGAAGCCCGTGTTGCAGCCATCCCGCCTAAAGATGCATTGGCACCCGGATCAATTGGAAAAAAACCCTGTATCGCGCAAATACTCGTTCAAGGCTTCGCGGGTTACACCGGGCTGTACAACGCAATCAAGGTCCTCCGCATTGACCTTGAGCACCTCATTCATATCGTTAAGGTCGATGGAAACTCCTCCGGCAGGAGCGTTCACTCCCCCTTCAAGAGAAGTGCCGGTTCCAAATGGGATAATCGGTACCTTGTATTCAGCACATACGTGCACAACTTGTTGAACATCTTCAGTCGATTTTGCAAAAACCACTGCATCCGGCAGCTGCGACGGAATGTAGGTCATTGTGTGCGTATGTTGTTCAAGCAGCGCCTGTGAAGTTTTAAACTGCTCACCAAAACGCTGTTTCAAAACAGAAAGTGCTGTTTCAATCCCCGATTCATTACGTTCGAGTGTTTCCAAATCTCTAAGAGCCACGGTTTCTCCTCCCGTATTGGCTAATTGCCCCCTATTGATAAAGAACACGGCCACCAGTTGCAATTAAGAATAACGGAAATTTGTGTTTCCCTTGCGTAGACTCAAAGCTTGTGAAAGGGTTGAAAAAAACAAACCCGGTCGGGGAAAATGCCGGAAATTTTAAAAAACTTACCATCGCTGATCTATAAATGGATTGAACCGAACTTATCGAGCTTCAACGCAGACAGGCAATTGCCTGTTTGGTTTGCCGCATTGGTTATCGGAAGTGCTGTTTCAATTGCTGCAATTATTTTCCGTGAAGCTATTGGGCTTGTTCAGTGGACTTGGCTGTATGATCGAACAGAAAATGTAGTAACCGCCGCCATTGATACCCCATGGTACATAATATTGTTTGCACCTGTAATTGGTGGAGCAATCGTTGGTTGGATCCTCATAAATTTTCTGCCTTTGAGACGTACAGGTGGAATTCCGGATGTAATTGAAGCACGAGCTATTGATGGCCGCGATATTGATATGAAGTCAGCGCTAATATCCGCGGGCACCACCGCTGTTTCCCTTGGTGCCGGTGCAAGTGCTGGCCGCGAAGGCCCAATGGTGCATTTGGCAGCCGCCATTGCAACATGGTTTGCAAAAATCATGAATGTACCGCGAGGCTCACAGAATACCCTTCTGGCTAGTGGAACCGCGGCGGCTGTTTCCGCATCATTTAATGCTCCCATAGCAGGTGTGCTTTTTGCCCATGAAATAGTTCTTGGACATTATTCAAGGCGTTCATTTGTACCAATTGTAATTGCAGCGGTTAGTGGCACAATTTTCTCCAGACTGTGGTTTGGTGATATCGCGGCCTTTGAAATTCCAGATTACCAAATTACATCCTATTGGGAGTTTCCAGCCTTTGCAGTTCTGGGTTTGGTCTGTGCACTGGTTTCAGTTATTTTCCAATTCGCACTGGTGGGCACAGACTACGTAGCAAGAAACATCAACATCAGTTTATTTTGGAGACCGGTTGCGGGTGGCTTTCTTATTGGTGCTATAGCACTTTTCTTTCCAGAAATTTTGGGCGTCGGCTATGAAGCAACTGATATGGCGCTAAAAAACCAATTGGGCCTGCAATTATTGCTTGCCCTGCTCGTAGCAAAAACAGCAGCAACGGCAATTACAATTGCATCACGGTTTGGCGGAGGCGTTTTTTCTCCCGCACTATATCTATGTGCGATGACAGGTGGTGCTTTTGGCTTAATGGCTTCATCAGTATTCTCCGAGCTCGCTTCTAGTCATGGCCTTTATGCAATTCTCGGCATGGGAGCGGTTGCAGCTGCAGTACTTGGCGCACCCTTTTCAACAACGATGATCGTTTTTGAACTCACAGGTGGCTATACCCTATCCATTGCCCTCCTTTTGGCGGTTTCTATTGCAACAGGCATAAACCAGGCAATTCATGGCCACTCATTATTTGAATGGCAATTGGAGATGCGCGGATTATTCTTCCGGGACGGCCCACATAAATATGTCATGCGTTCCAACAAGGTGAAGGATTTTATGACACTTCTCGAACAAGATGCTGAACCAGTCCACCTTGAAAAACAGGGTGACGAAGAACCAGTATTCTTGCAAGAAAATGACAGCCTGGAAAAAGCGCTACGGATGTTTGATGATAGCGGCTTGCCTGATTTACCGGTGGTTGATGTAAAAAGTGACAACATCATCATTGGTCATGCGACGCAAATTCGAGCCTTGTCGCATTTCAATAAGGCATTGGTTGCCGCGAGCGAAGAAGAACACAGAGGCTAAGTCCCTCATACCAAATTTTCATTATGCATCTGGCATTTTTGTCGATTGACAGTTTCCCGTTTGTCGGGCCCAATGTTGAAAGGAGCTCGAGCTCTCAACAAACTTCAAATTCAAATTTCAGGTCAACCTCATGTCTTTAAATTTCGGCCGTCCCCAGTTATCAATTCCTGGTCCATCGATCATTCCAGAACGCGTATTAAACGCAATGCACAGACCTTCTCCAAACATCTATGAGGGGCCATTGATAGATATGGTGGATACACTTTATCCGGATTTGCAGTCAGTTGCGAGGACCAAGCACACTGTCGCAATATACATTGCAAATGGTCACGGTGCCTGGGAAGCTGCTCTAAAAAACACACTCAAATCAGGTGACAGGGTTCTGGTTCTTGGCACCGGCAGGTTTCCGATCAATTGGGGAGCAATGGCGCACAGCCACGGAATAGACACCCAAGTGATAGATTTTGGCATGCAGGATGATGTTTGTCAGAACAAGGTTGCAGACGCATTAAAAAATGACTCTAATGGTGAAATAAAAGCTGTTCTAGCTGTTCAAACTGACACAGCGTCTTCCGTAAAAAATGACATCCTCGCAATCAGAAAAACCATCGATGAAACAGGCCATGATGCACTCTTCATGGTCGATTGTATCGCTTCTTTGGCGTGTGATGAATATCATATGGATGCTTGGGGAGCTGATGTTACGGTAGCTGCTTGCCAAAAAGGTCTTATGACCCCAGCCGGTATTGCTTTTGTATATTTCAACGAGAAAGCTGCTCAAGCAAGAAAGCGGGTTCAACCTGGTGAATATTGGGATTGGGTTCTTCGCACTCAGCCCTATATTTTTTACCGACAATTTGATGGTACAGCACCCACTCACCACCTATTTGGATTGAGAGAAGCGCTAGATATGCTGGTACATGAAGAAGGCATCAAAAATGCATGGAAACGACACACCACCATTGCAAATGCCATATGGGCAGCGATTGATTGTTGGGGCAGCAAAGGTTCGCTAAAACACAACATCATCGACAAAGCAAAGCGTTCAAATGCAGTATCAACCCTTGCAACAGGTGCTGGGAACGCCACTCAATTGAGAAATTGGTGCCAGAAAAACGCCGGCTTAACACTTGGCATTCCACTTGGTTTTGAAGGAGATGATTTCGATAGCCATTTTCGCATTGGCCACATGGGACACCTGAACCCACCTATGGTTATGGGTACTTTAGGCACAATAGAAACGGCATTAAAAGCTCTGGACATCCCTCATGGCGAGGGTGCACTTTCAGCAGCAACCCAAGTTCTGGCAAACCACAGTTAGGTTCATGCAACCTTATCCAGGTTTAATATTTCAACCTGATAATTTTCGATAAAAGGTAAAACGTCTTCAGCTCTCAAAGCCTTGGCATACAAATAGCCCTGCCCGACTGAACATCCCAGTTCCTGTAGCGTTTCCCTGTTCGTGTCCAACTCAATACCTTCTGCAACGGTTGGTAAACCCAGACTCTTACCAAGAGCGATAATGTTGGTAACAATCGCTGCACTTTCAGGATTTGAAGCCATGTCCCGAATGAAGGATTGGTCAATCTTGATTTTATCAAATGGCAGAATTTTAAGGTGTGTTAGATTTGAAAACCCTGTACCAAAATCATCAATGGAAATTTGGATACCGCACTTTTTCAATTTCGCCACTGCTTCGGATATTTCACCGACTTCTTCGATGAACGCATTTTCCGTAATTTCAATTTCTACACGATCTGAAGAAACACCCGTTTCTTTCAAAATATCAAAAAACCCGTGCATTGTTGTTTCGCTGCGAAGTTCATTAGGTGAGATATTGAAAGCAAGTTTGATTTCTTCCGGCCAATTCACAGCTGCTTCACATGCTCTTCTCAACATCAAGAGCGTCAAATCACGCATTGCGCTAATATCTTCCGCTATATGAACAAATACATCAGGAGCAATAAATCCCTGTGTCGGGTGTTCCCACCTGGCAAGAATTTCCAAACCTGCAACTGTGTTTGATTTCATATCGATAAATGGCTGAAAATATGGCGTAATTTGCCCTGAATGCAAAGCATCCAACAATTCACTTTCAACCAATGCACGTTGTTGTAGGGATTTTTCTAGATCCTCATCATACGTTGCAACAAACTCATGGCTCTTATCACGGGAGCTATACAGCATGTAATCCAGACGCTGCAAAATTTCTTCTTCATCCCATTTATCAGAAGTATTTTTATTATTGGAAAGGTCAAGGAATCCCAAGTTTAGATGCGTGCTCATCGTTAGATCGTGGATGATTAAACCATGCTCAGAAAATGCCTTGATTTCGCTAAGCACCTGTTCAACACGCGAATTGCTTTCATCTGCATCTTCGGAATTTATGAGCAAATAAAAGCGACCTTTGTCAGAACGCGCGGCAAAATCATTCTCCCTGGAAAGATGGCGTATTTGTTCTCCATACATTCCTTCAATTTTCGCTGCAGTTTCTGCACCATGAACACTAGCAATGGAATCCAAGTTTCTAACTTCAAATGCAATGATTACATTTCTGGTCATGATTTGACTGGTACGAAGCTCCGCAAGCATCATCTTGAAACCAAGTCTGTTGGAAAGCCCGGTGTGCTTGTCGATAAAATCCTGCTGCTTTAAAAACTTTTCAAGGGTTTCACGGGCAATGCTTTCTTTCCGCCCTCTTATACGCTGCGAGATGCTATAAGCAGCCAAGCCAACAAACCCCACGCCTGCCAGATTCATCGTATATTGGCGTAACCCGGGAAATTGCACCACCAATTCATTGCTGATCCAGTTAAGAAGTCCGAAGCTTCTGTCCATCCAAAAGAAAAACGCCATAATTCCAGCAATGCTGGCAATCTCGACTAGTTTTTTATTATCCAAAAATTTTGCAAACATTACGTCTATCTAGTCCCGAATAGATATCTTCGAAAATTTTAATCCCGAGCTACGTTTAGCAAACTTAGCCTAAAAACCGATTAATAATGCCTAGTTTTCAAAGCATTCAGCTCAAAAACAGTTTATTGGTTTACAAAAAGTTTACTTAGCAGTTTCGATTTTAATGATGCCTTCGCGTAATAGTTTTTAAAAACCAATGCGTCCAAAACTAGGGAGTTTGATAGCTGGATTCAAAAAATCAACTCCAGCTGTTAAGCCAATGAAATGTAACTCAAATCCGCTACGCCTGCCCATCGCAAATCCCACAATTCCCTTATAATTCACCTGTAGATTCCTCCAATCTGGATCCACATTGAAATATCGCCCACCTGACAAGAAATCACGACCCACCGCATTGGAAGGCGGAGCAATTCCTATTTCAGGCACTTCATTCAGAACATGCGCAACAAAGGAGTTAGAGTTCGGCCCAGGCCACAAAATATAATTACCGCGTTGGCTATGGGGATAATTTCTAATGGCATTGTTGATCTTGGGGATAATATGTTTTGCGTGGTCTCCACGAATAACTTTTACGATTTGGGGGTCATTGGAATACCAACGTGCATCTGGTGCATAGGCGTTTCTGCGCAAAGGTTTGCCCCAGCCAACAACTTCATATCGATTGTATTGAGCAGCGCCTACTTCCTTCGTCACAATCCAGGTGTGAACTGCAAAACCACCTTTCCAACGACCGGTTTTTGCTGCCATAACATAAACAACAGCGCCAGTTTCATTGACAACCGAAGGAAAAATACCGGCGCTAGTCCAGTCAGCGGTGTTCCAGCTTGGCGCATGATTGCCTCGCAATTGCCATGCGGCCTGAGAAGTAAGCGCTGGCAAAATGAACAGAACAAGCACAAAGAAAAAAAGCTTGCGAAAAAGTTTGCGAAACGTAGTCATATTATCCCAATACCCGACTTTCAAGAAAGATGAAGTAAACAAATGGCGAGCATTGGACAAATTTGTGCAGGATTTATGCAAAAGTTTTCTCTTGTCGCAAGATTAATTCCATGACAATTTCAATATCAAATATTGCATCCAGGAGAAATGCCATGTCCGTAGAACCGCTTCACAAAGATAACCTGTCCAACATGCCATATTATGAAGAGCGAGTTGACCTTACAGCAGCTTTTCGCTGGACTGCGCGCCTCAACATGCATGAAGCTGTTGCAAACCATTTTTCTCTTTCTGTAAATGATGATGGCACTCAATTTCTGATCAATCCAAATCAACGTCATTTTTCACTGATTAAGGCATCAGACATTTTATTGCTGGATGCCAATGATCCTTCAACAATGGACAGACCTGATGCACCAGATGAAACAGCTTGGGGCCTTCATGGCTCAGTTCATCGTCATTGCAAGCATGCGCGTTGTGTTCTGCATGTACATTCAATTCACGCGACGGTTCTTGCCAGTCTTGCAGATTCTGTAATCAAGCCAATCGATCAAAACTGCGCCATTTTCCATAATCGTCACGTGGTAGATGAAAATTATGGCGGCCTTGCTTTTGAAGAAGAAGGAAAACGTTGCGCCCAATTGTTTGCCGACCCAAAAATTCAGGTAATGGTTATGGGTAATCACGGAGTCATGGTCATCGGCGACACAGTCGGCGAAGCTTTTAATCGTCTTTATTATTTTGAGCGCGCTGCAGAAACCTACATCAAGGCTCTCTGGACCGGACAACCCTTGCGTGTCTTGTCAGATGAAATTGCCGAAAAGACAGCTCAAGAGATTGAAGATTATGATGATCAATCCGGCCATCATTTTTCTGATCTTAAAGAAATTCTTGATCGTGATGAGCCCGACTACAAACTATAGTTCTTTTTAGGGGCGGTTTTCATCCAGCCAGATGCGAAGTATTTCAAGGCCCGGCAGTTGCGCTGCAATTTCATCAGGCGAAAACGCACTGGAAAAATCAGAAAAATGGCTTGCAAGAGCCACCTGCGCATCGTGATGCGCTTCCCTGCCCTTTTTTGACATTGAGACTATCTTTGAACGCTTGTCTTTTTCATGAGGAACAATTTCAACAAACCCCTTGCTCTCAAGTTGTTTGAGCGTATTGGTCATGGCGCCCTTGGTAACCTGAAATGCATTGGCAAGTTCAAGCGGCGGCTTTGGTGGAAGGCCGCGAGAAAAATGATTAAGAACAGAAAATTGGGACATTGTCAGGCCGTGCGGCATAACGCGTTCCGCACGGTTTGAAGACAATTGATTGATTATTCCAATCTCATTAAAGAGGCGGAAATATACTTCAGCCGCGGGCGGCGAATTTTTCCCATCATCTTTCATTAGCTGCCTCTAATTTTCGCCTCATAATTCCAACGAGGACTGGGATTCGGTTTCTCACCATACCCTATGCGAGCAAACATTTGCAGTGTTTCTTGCTTTTCGAGCTTGAGCATTTTCCTGATCAATTCATACTGCAGCGCCACTTCATCGTACTCCTGCAAGGATTGAGATAAGGGGTGCATGGAAATATCGAGCTCGGTGGCTTTGAGATTCATACGAACATAGCTGCGTCCGGCTTTGATCTGGTCTGCGCGAGTATTTCCTGAAGTTTTGACAAAGACATAACCCATGGCAGTTTCAAGGGGTTCCAAAACAATTGGAATACTTTGCTTGAACGTCCTGCTTTCCGGATCTAGCATTTCCTCTTTATTGAGCTGGCCAAAAAGCCCCAAGGTTTCCAGGAATACACCGCCCATATCTATGCCATCCGGATTGGCGTTGATTTCATCCTTGCCCATCCGCATTAAATCAATGCTCTCTTTATAGGTTCTATGAGTATATAATTCAGTGAGCAAAGCTTTTTTGGTAAGCTCGCGCAGTTCTTCAATACGCTCGCGCTCTGTGACACTTCCCAAACCAAGATTGGTCTCGACTGCTGACAATATGTTGAGCACATCCACATCTTGCAAAGGTTGACCGGTATCATATGCCTCCTTATTTGATCGACGCTCCAGAATTTGGTCAAACAACGGATCGGGCTCAATACTGCCATCTTTGACTAACTTGATGCGAGCAACAGGCTTTTGGTCAAGACGCGGAAAGTTCTCCCCATCAGGGAAAAGTTCCAGATTTGCTCTCAGACCAATTTCCTTGGCCGTCATCATTGCCAACTCGAGAAAACATCCAAGCCCAATCGTGATTTGCCGATCATAGGGATCGGTATGCGGTAAGCGCTTTTCCAAGTCACAGTAAAGCGTAATCTCATCTTCCGTATCCAGATCAACTACCCAGGGCTGCCTATTATGCGGATTGGGAGCTAAAATAGCGTGGGAAAGCATAATTCGCCGTGGATCAACATCCGCTTTCGGCCCTAGAGCCAATTTCCATGGTTCAATCGCTTTTGTTGGCGTTCTGGTCATTGCAAAGATACCGCCCGCTCCTGCTGCCAGAATTACGCCACCGCCCAGGATTTTCAAGAAACTGCGACGTCCAGTTTTTGTATTTTGTTCGGTCATTGTGAACTCCATTTGGTTTAACGTTAAACTAATATAGTTTAATATTAACCTAAATACAAGACCCTATAAATATTTTCGTACGTCAGGCACTGACGTTGCCAAGAAAGTCATTATGGTTTTCTAATGAGATAACAAAATTCAGAAGAAATATTTAGGATTGCACCATGTCTAAAAAACCAAACATTCTCATATTCATGGTGGATCAATTAAACGGGACTTTATTTCCAGACGGCCCCGCAAAATGGCTGCATACCCCTAACCTGGATAAACTTGCCGCTAAATCTGCGCGCTTTGCAAAAAACTATACTTCAAGCCCGCTCTGCGCCCCTGCTCGTGCTTCTTTCATGTCGGGTCAATTGCCTTCCAGAACCGGGGTTTATGACAACGCAGCAGAATTTCCCTCAAGTGTCCCAACATACGCACATCATTTGCGAAGCGCCGGCTATTACACCTGTCTTTCCGGAAAAATGCATTTTGTTGGCGCTGACCAACTTCATGGATTTGAAGAACGCTTAACAACAGATGTCTACCCGCCAGACTTTGGCTGGACACCCGACTATCGCAAACCCGGTGAACGTATTGAATGGTGGTATCATAATTTGGGTTCTGTCACTGGTGCTGGTGTTGCAGAAATTACCAACCAGTTGGAATACGATGATGAAGTTGCTTTCAATGCATGTCAAAAAATTCGCAACCTCTCTCGCCGAATTGATGACCGGCCGTGGGCTTTGACAGTCAGTTTTACACATCCCCATGATCCCTATGTGGCTCGCAAAAAATACTGGGACCTATACGAAGATTGTGCTCATCTTGAGCCAGAAATTTCCCAGATTCCATTCGAAGATCAGGACGAACATTCAAAGCGTCTTTTTCTGGCAAATGACTATACCCATCCTACTCCAAAACCCGAATGTTTTGGTGTGATATGATCGGGGAAAAGGGACTGTGGTTCAAAATGAGCTTCTTTGAAGGTTCTGCTCGAACTCCATTGATGATTAGCGCACCACAAATGAAAGTTGGTCTTGTTACAGAACCTGTTTCCAATCTCGACATCAACCCGACCCTATGTGCTCTTGCTGGCGTTGATATGAGTTCCATCATGCCATGGACAGACGGCGAAGATATCACTGCCATTTCGCACGGTAAAAAACGCTCGACGCCAGTGCCCATAGAATATGCAGCAGAGGGTTCCTATGCTCCTTTGGTTTGCTTGGTCGACGGCAATTACAAATATACAAAATGCGAACTCGATCCACCTCAACTGTTCGACCTGGAGACTGACCCAAATGAGCTAAACAATGTTGCAAGCGATCCAATTCACTCCAAAGCTTTCAAAAAGCTATCCGAACTGGCAAATCAACGTTGGGACCTGGGAAAGTTTGATAGTGAAATACGCAGCAGTCAGACAGCCCGCTGGGTAGTCTATGAGGCACTTCGCAATGGAAACTATTTTCCGTGGGATTTCCAACCTTTGCAAAAGGCTTCAGAGCGCTACATGCGCAATCATATGGATCTTAACATTCTTGAAGAACAAAATCGTTTTCCAAGAGGAGAATAAGTCACCAAACTTCGTTGCTTCTTATCAACAAAGTAAATATCCAAATCATTGACTTTGTTTATCCTTATGAAAGACTGGTGAGCGATTCAGTCGCAAATTAAGGGAAAACAATGGAAGGATTGCTGATACTAGCCGCGTTGTTTTTCCTCGCACTTCCCATCATCAGTTTCATAATGGTGCTGAACGCCAACGGCCGCCTAAAAAGAATAGAAGAGCGCCTGGCAAATGTTTCCAAACTGGCATTTGGTGAAGCCAATTTAAATGAAGAAACCCAAACACGTCTGGAAGCCATTGAAGAATACCTGTATGGCAGTGCTGAATTTACCCCAAAACCAGCAATGCCAGAAAAATCTGCCGATGATAAAATTACTGAAGTAATTGATGATGAACCACTTTCAGAAGAGGTAAAACTAGAAGAAGAGCCATCAGATCCTGAACAAGAAGACGAAACCGAACTCCCACTGGCAGCTCAAGAAGATGCTGTGGAAACTGAACAAGCAAATTTATCAGAATCACAAATCTCAGATTCTTCAAAACCAAAAACCGCCAAAGTAGATTTTGAGAGCCTCGTTGGTGGACGATGGAGTGTTCTATTAGGCGGCTTCGCGCTTGCGCTTGGTCTTGTATTCCTTGTTCAATATACGATTGAAGCTGGCCTATTGGGCCCGGGCCCTCGGATTATTCTGGGGTTTGTTTTTTCCGGCCTTCTCTTTGCAGCCGGCGAATGGCTAAGGCGAAGTGATAAAAGTTTTGACCTACCAATTTATGCAAAGGCAGATGTACCAGGAATTTTAACTGGTGCTGGCGCAATTGGTGCCTTTGCTACGCTTTATGCTGCACACGCATTATACGGATTTGTTGGCCCAGGATTTGCTTTTGTCGGCCTAACACTGGTTGGCATTGCAACCATGTTGTTATCCTCAATCCACGGGCCAAAACTGGCAGCCATTGGTGTTCTTGGTGCGTATGTTGCACCAATACTGGTAGACAGCAGAGAGCCAAATCCAATCGCCCTCGCCTTGCATGTAATTGCGGTAACAGCTGTTGTAATGGCAATGGCCCGGATAAGAAATTGGCCATGGCTCGCCATTGCAGCAAGTATCTTTTCCACGCTCTGGATCATGCTTGCAGCCATCTCTCACGGCCCATCAAATGGCATAGCGGGTGCAATGATGGTGATTGCTATCACTGCGATATTTGTCATAACCTATGGATTGCACGAATTTCAAAACCGGAAAATTGAGGACGGCTCAACAAGCTGGATCACAGTCCTTTCTTTTACATTATTGACCGGTGGTTTTGTAGTTCAGCTGGTTGCCAACCAGCAACTGCCAGAAACCGCAACAGCTCTAATTATGGCATTGATCATCATGGGTGGAGCCAGCATAGCTGCATCCCTTTCAACCACCGCAATCCATGCAACTGTTATCACACTGGTAACACTGCTGCTGTCCAGATTAAGTTATGAGATCATACCCAGCATTACGACCACGGATGACTTCTTGCGAGGTATTGTTCCCCGTGACACCTACGGCTTTCTAAGAACCGCATTCTTGCTTGGCCTCCCCCCTGCACTTCTTGCCATCTGGGACAGTTGGCGCAGTGTTGAAGATGCAAGGAGACAAGCTGGTTGGCTGGCAATCGCAGCTTCCGCATTGGCGTTTTTCGGGTTGCTATTCACCTACTTAAGGTTGGCACCTTTTGAAACACGCCCTTTAATTGGAACAGTGGGCATGGGCATTGCCATTTTGCTGGTGCTGCTGACAGAGGCTTTCACCAGACGTGCAAATAATGATGTTGAAGCCCCGGCACCTGCTGCCTTCGCGGTTGCAGCTGTATCCTGTCTTTCTCTTTCATTGGCAATAGCGCTTGATCTGGGCTGGCTACCCCTGGCTTTCAGCCTGAAAGCATTAGGTGTTGCCGGCATTTACATTATGCGCCCATTAAGCGCCATTCCATGGCTGGCGCTTGCTTCCGGCATTTTGGCGGGCATTGCACTTTGGTTCAACATGCCGTTTGAATACCCAAGCGTCTCATCAACCCTGATCTTCAATGGCTTGCTGTTACTACTGGCCATTCCCGCATTATGCCTGATTTGCGCCGGTGAATTGATGCATTTCACCCAACAAGGCGAAGTACAATTCCCGGCCAACGCCCTAACTGCCATCGGCCTGTCGATATTTGGCTTATTCATCGCGATCAAAATTGTCCATATTGTAAACGATGGCAACCTTGTAAATGCGCGTCAATCACTTGCCGAAACTTCCGGTCATGCGCTAGCATCGCTCTTCTTGGCATATGGTCTTCGCAGGATCGCAAAATCTACCGGACAAACCGTTTTCACATTCGCCTCTTTAACCGCTTCTGCGGTAAGCGTTGCCCTAATTTGTTTTGGCCTGCTCGGGCTATTCAACCCGTTCTTTGATGGACAAGGCGTTGGATCAGGCTTGATCTTCAACCTGCTATTGCCAGCATACCTTCTCACAGGTCTGGCCGCTGCCGGAATTGCCCTTTACTCGCGCGGAAATGCACCACGTTGGTACACCCTGATGTATGCTGCGCTTTCTGGCGTACTATTATTTGCCTACACCAGCCTGATGCTGCGAAAATCCTTCCAGGGACCAAAACTTGGCAGTTGGAAGTTTACTTCTGATCTAGAATTTTGGCTCTATTCACCACTCTGGCTTGGATTAGGTGCAATCATCCTAACGGTAGGACTTCGTTATAATTCTATCGTAATCCGCGTTGCATCAGGCATCTTGATAATGCTTACTATTCTGAAAGTATTCCTGCTGGACATGTCGGAACTTGAAGGTTTCTTAAGAGCAATTTCATTCATTGGCCTCGGATTAAGTTTGATAGTTGTTGGTAGATTTTATCAAAGGTTACTGACAAGAGCAGCCAGCCAAACAGAACCTTCAGATTAAAACAACACTGAACTATTCAATGATAACGCGGTGAGAAACGTCATTACCGTTTGTAATCGTCAATTCTTTAAAACCAACAATCTTGATTATACTCCGAGTCCTTGAAAATCTGATTATTTGGGGTTGACGTTTCAGGC
>JAAHTH010002611.1_pt1 | contig 13480 bp, 21 predicted proteins | sample 6116091 | NCBI WGS metagenome assembly JAAHTH01 (sample SAMN13939990, study PRJNA603662) | sponge metagenome | isolation source: marine sponge | host: Mycale hentscheli | place: New Zealand | collected 2006
TGTATTTACTTTGTATATTGTTATTGTGAAATGTTTAATAAGAATATGAAATAAGAAATGAATATGATTTGCATTGAAATTGAAATGATATTTGATTTGATTTTGTAAGTTAGATTTTTCATAATTTAATTTAATTTATTTTGTTTTTGTTTTGTTATGTATATATAATCTGAAATGGTTTGTATTTACATTGTATAGTTGTGGCGGATTAGTAAAAACATAAACACATATGTATGATTTAAGAAAAAAACGTAAAACATTTTAAACAAAACTCAAAAGACAAAGGGGGCCCCCAAATGAAAAGTCGTTTTTGTAACTGATTGATAACCAAGGAGTTAGGGGGGATACCCTATAGTTCTTAAAATCTAACAATTTTTATAAAAGTGTGACATTAGGTTGTTAATATAGAAGAATAACAGGCAAGTGTCACAGTTTTTACCTCATCAAACTACTAATTTATATGTAAATTTCACTATTTTTGTGTAAATAACTATATTATAGCTATAAAACAAAGAAATTACAAATATTAATACGTATTAAAACAATATAACATGGCATCAGATCATAATTCACCACGCTCAAGAAGACATACTGTTGAAAGTGGGCTAAGAAAAAAGAAAGATATAACAGATCCAAACTTTAAAACTAAAGAAGAAAAGCTAAAAGATAAAAAAGCTAACCTTAAAAATAAAGATGGAGTCAGAAGTAAGGTATTAGACGCTAGAATTAAGCGTACTAAAAAGAAACATAGTAAAGCCATGGAAAAGGCTAAGAAATATGCACAGGTAGAAGTTTCTCCATCTACATCTAGTAGTAAGGAAAAGCAAAAAGAAGAGAAAGCTTATAAAAAATATAAGGAAGCTAAAAAAAGTGGAGATGGTGATAAAGCAAGTAAAAAATATGACAAGCTTGTAAAGAGACAAGTCAAAAGCATTAATAAAGATGTTAAAGTGGATTACTCAGCTTTAGAAAAAAGACCTAAAAAAGGAGATGAAAACTACGTTTCTAGAAAAGAAATAAGAGAAGCTAAAAGAAAAGCTAAAGAAAACGAAAGCTATGTGCCTGATACTAGCACTACCAACACAGTTGTAGTTAATGCCAAAGAAAACAAAAGAAAAAGGAATAAAAGAATTAAAGATGACTATTCTGTTTCAGTAAACGAAGAAGGTAAATCTGATAATCCAGCACAGTCAAGACATATAAAAGTAGCTTTAAAAAAAGGTAGTGTACATTATAAAACAGGACCTATACAGTATCAAACCAAATCTAACTTAAGAATGGATGACATGGTATCAACAGTTGGTCCATTACAAGGTTCTGATGGAGAAAGCACAGTTACACAAGTTAGTCCTATGGGTAAAAAAGCTAACATAGTTCATAAGATGGCTAGTAAAAGAAACATGCTTAAAAAGATGGATGCTATGCACAATGGAGAGCCTGGTGTGCAGAAAGAAGATTTTGAACAATTCAAAAATAAATAAAAATGGCAATAATATTTAGTTACCCTACGTTATCATCATTATCTTCAGACGATCTTCTGTTAGTTAGTGATGTTTCAGTTACGGGTAAACCTACAAAAAACATAACAGTTCAACAAATAGTTGATTTAATACCTGGTTTAGTTCCAGGTGGTGGTACCGTAACTTCTATAGGTTTAAATTTTCAAAGCACTGGTTTAACAACCGGTGGTGGACAAAGCCAAACTATAGTAAATACGGGAGACTTTAATATAGCAGGTACTCTAGCTCAAGGGCATGGTGGTACAGGAATTAGTACTTATAGTACTGGTCAATTGTTCTATACTAACTCTACTTCTGAAATAACTTTACTAAACCCATCTTCTCAAGGTGATATATTATCACTTGATGCTAACCTTATCCCTGAATGGACAGCACCTGCAGCAAGTGGGGTGACTCAAATAACTACAACTAGTAGTATATCTGGCATAACACTTACATCGACACCTTCACCAATAACAGGTGTTGGTACTATAGATATAGCCGGTACACTAGGAATTGCTAACGGTGGAACAAGCTCTAATAGCCAACAAGGTGCTTTAGATGAGATAACTGCAGCATCGTCAGGTACGGCAGGTCAAGTATTAACAACAGACGGAGCTAACGCATCGTGGGGATCTTTATCTAGTGGAGTAACCTCTTGGTCGGGTGGATCAACAGGATTATTAGCTAGTGGTGCTGATCCAGGTACAGGTGCTGTTGTTTTATCAGGACAATTAAATGTTAACTCAGGTGGTACTGGACTAACCGGGCTTGCCGGATCCGACACTGGGTCAATGTTCTGGTATAATAATGGCGCTAGCACTACTGCTTTACAAAAATTAGGAATAGGTACGTTAAATCAAGTATTAACAGTTGCTAATAATGGAGGCACTCTAGAACCTGAATGGTCTGATTCTACAATATCACCAGCTGGTACCGGAGGTATGGTACAGTATCACAGTCTAGGAGGTACATCAGTTTTTGCTGCTACAAGTGACTTTATTGTTACTACCAGAGGTGGCGCTGGTGAAACTGGACGTGTTTTAACTATAGGTGAAACAGTTGGTCCTACTTCTGGTATTTTAGAACTCCAAGGTGGAGGAACAAATGGTGATGGTGGAAGAATTGAATTTTGGAGTAAAAATAATAACAATTTTGTTAGACTGCTTGGGCAAAAAGAAACTGGTTTAACAGCTTCTTATGCATTGTATTGGCCTGAACTAAGTCCATCAGCTAGTTTTGGTGAACACGGGCAATATATGTATTTAGCTTCAGATGCACTTGGTAACTTAATTTGGCTAGATGATCCAACTGTAAATAGAAATGGACTAACTATTCAGAATGTAAGTGGACAAGACTATTTATCAGCAACAGTAAGTAATAATAGTTATGTATATACTGCGGCTTCAACAAACACATCAACAAAGCTTTTAAACAATTCCGATACCAACAATACTGCTATAGAAGTTAATGTCACGCTTGGATCTGGTGTTACATTAGGAGGTTCTCAATTAGACGTCTCACATACTGATGTGTATCAAAATGCTAATCCAGGACAACCATTAACTATAGAGGCTAATCCACTACTTAGCACTGATTCTAATGGAAGAGGTTTAGCTGGTATAAAAGATATCACAATTGATAGTGCTGGACACATATCTGGATATACAATAAATAACAAATGGAATCGATATCCAACTGCTGGTATTATTCTTGGTGATAATCCTGACTTAGCCGTCGCCCCAGCAGGAAATTATTTTACTCCAGCTGTGAAAAACCTAGCTTGGGTAACATGGAGTCAAGGAAGACAGCAGATTGATTTTCTGTTAGAGTTTACCGCAGCTGAAATAGTAGCAGCTGGAATAACTACAGGAACTATATATATGGGAGGTTTCGCAGTTGGAAGCACGCTTAATTCTTCTAACTCAGGTGTTCCAACTCCGGGCAGTGCTAATCTATTTCTTAATAGAAACGATAATATGGGACATTTTGATTCTGTTAGTAATCTAAATAAAGAAGCTCCAGTAGTAGGGGCAATGGCTACTAGCTCTACCTACACAACTTTTGAACTGCTAGCTAGAGATTCAAACACAATGGTTACTAAAACAGCAAAATGGGAGAATAGAGACCCAGAATCTGGTACTTTCATTCTTGAAGGAACTATAAATATACTTCGCTGGGTTTATGAATAATATTAAATAACCGAACTATCAAGTGATAGTATAACCAACGTTAAACACAAAACCAAAACAAATGACGTTTTTATACACCAGCGGCTTTAGAGCTGCTACACAACCCGATCAAAGAATGATCAACCTTTGGAAACATATAACCACAAAGAGCAATTGGAGAATTGTTCAGTTACCAAATGGATTTTTTCAAACAGAGTATAAAGATTACGACGACAAGGAAACTTGGATTGACGTAACTCGTAGAGAAACAATGGATGGCGCTGAAGCTGCTATTGATGGATCTATAGAACATTACTCTAAAAAACTAGAATTTTTAAAAGGACCTAAAGTAGTCAAAACATTCGAGTAAAACCAAATATAATTTAATTTAATCAAATGAGTGAAACAATTGTAAAGCATCTTAACTTCGGTGATGATGCTAAAAATAAAATATTCGAAGGAATAGATAAACTTACACAAGCTGTTAGCTCCACATTAGGAGCTAGCGGCAAATGTGTTATAATGGAAGATGCTGCTGGAAACCCACAAATAACAAAAGATGGTGTTACCGTAGCAGATTCAGTTATATTACTAGACCCAGTAGAAAACATGGGCGCAAAGCTTTTAAAGGAAGCAGCAAGAAAGACAGTGAGAGAAGCAGGCGACGGAACGACGACTGCCACGGTTTTAGCACACGCTATATTAACTGAGGCATATAAAGTGATAAAATCGGAAAATCCACGTCAATTAAAAGAAGGAATTAATTTGGCTGTTGAAAAAGTAGTGCATTACCTTGAGAAGAACTCTTCTAAAGTTAAGGGGGATCGAATTGAACAAGTAGCTACTATATCAGCCAATAACGACCGTGAGTTAGGCCAACTCATTGGTCAAGCATTTAGATCTGTAGATGAGACAGGTATTGTTACAATGGAAACACATGACAAGCCAGAGACTGTAATAGAGCAAATAGAAGGTGTTCAATATGATGCTGGTTATCAAAACTCACACTTTATAACAAACAAAGAAAATGGGTCTGTAGAGTTAGATAACCCGCTAGTATTGATAGTTGAAAGTGCTGTTGAAAACGTAAGAAAAATACAGTCAGTATTAGAATACATTATAACAAATAAAAAATCATTGCTAATTATAGCGGATGTTGATCCTCAAGTTTTAAACGCTTTAGCGATGAACAAGGTTAAAGGTAATATAAAAGTTAATGTAATTGCAGCTCCTCCATATGGTGTTAATAAGAAAGATACTTTAGATGACTTAGCAACATTAACAGGCGCTACTGTTGTAAATGAGAACTTAGGCGATGATATGGATTTTATACAACCTGAACATTTAGGTACATGTGATAAAGCTACCACTACTCGTAATGAGACTATAATACAACTAGAGGAGACTTCTAAAGAAGTACAAGATCTTATTGATGGTTTACATGCAAAACTAAAAGAAACTACTAATCCTAATCTAATAATAAAATACGAAAAAAGATTAGCTAGATTATCAGCTAAGGTAGCTACAGTTAAAGTAGGTGCTAATTCAGAAGTAGAATTAAAAGAAAAAAGAGATAGAGTTGAAGATGCTATTTGTGCTACAAAAGCCGCGATCAAAGAAGGTATAGTGCCAGGAGGAGGTATTGCCCTGCTTAATGCAGCTAACAATATAATACCTAAGTCAGTATCAGAAGAAGTATTGTTAAAAGCTATTAAAGCTCCTTACAAAACAATATTAGAAAATGCTGGTATATTAGATTATGAAGCTCCAACAGTAAAAGGTAAAGGATTAAATGTGGTTACAGGTAAAACGGTAAGTATGGTAAAGTCCGGAATAATAGATCCTTTGCTAGTTACTAAAAGTGCACTACGTAACGCGGCTTCAGTAGCTACTACTATATTATCAACTGATTGTGTAATTAATAATTTAAGAGCATGAAAGCAGTAGGTAAATATATAATAATAAATCCTATAAAAGAGGATAATAAAACTACAAAAGGTGGTTTAATACTTGCAGAGGCACAGAGAGAAGATGTTAGATACAGAAGAGCTAAGGTTGTTAAACCTGGCTCTGATGTAAGTGTTGTTAAAAACGGTGATGAAGTATACTATGACAAAGCCGCGGGTTTTAATATAGAGATAAAAGATGAAGTTTATAAAATAATAAAAGAACTAGATATAGTTATTGTTTTATGAGAAAAATATCATCCGATGAGCTTGGTTCATTGAATATATTGCAACATTACAGAATTATACGTAAATGGATCAGTAAAACATGTGATATTAAAGAAGCAGACCTTGAACTATTAATGTATTTAGATGGTAAAGATTTGTTTACGAAGCAAGACTTTAAAATGGGTACTTACTCATATAGTTGGGATAATAGAAGATGGAATAGGTTGGTAAAAGCTGGTTGGATAGTGGTGTGGAGAAAAAGAAATAGAACTACTCAGAAATACCATATATACAAAACTTCAACTAGGTTTAAGCATTTAATACGCAGAGTATATAGAATAATGTTAGGAGAAGAAGATATACCAACTGGAACTTCTAATATCATAATGAAGAGAGATAGCTACACTAGTAAAGTTTTAAGCAAATCTATTATTGATCTAAACGCTAATAAAAAAAGAGGTAATGAGTAATTTTAAGATGTCAGGTTTCCCAAGTCACAAAACTGGAGTTCAAAAAAAAGGTTCTCCTGTTAAATTTATAGGAGATACTAGTGCAGAAAGAGGAACATCAACTGTTGCAGCCGCTTCAGGAGCTATGCAAGGCGCACAGGCAGGCGCTATGTTTGGTCCATATGGTATGGCCATCGGAGCTGTTGTAGGTGGAGGAGCTGGTTTATTAATGGCTGATCAAGCTAATAAAGCTGCAGCCGAAGCTGAAAGAAAAAAGAAAGTTGCTGCGGCAGGAGAAAGAAAAGACACTATGAAAGCCGAAGCCATAAAAGCAGGGGAAAAAAGAAAACAACAAGCTCAAGTTGGCGTAGTAGATTTTAGTGGACAGTCAGGTCCACCACCAGCACAATCAACTCCAATAGAATCTTCATCAGCGAACTTAGGCGCCTTATACTCACCTGTACAAAAAGTTATTAAAAAAAGTCAAAAATTAAGAAACGTTAAATATTAAAAAAATAAATTATGCCAAGCGAAGGATACGAACAAAAACCAGCAGGAGTATGTGTTGCTCACAAAATGTCTCCAATAGATAACTCTACTAAGACAATGATAGCGGGTAAGATTTTTAAAATCAAACCACAAGAATATAAAGGCAATGCCGTGCTTAATGCTAATAAGTAATGGGCATCGATGATCTTAAGTTATATTGTTTTAATATAACTTCTTTCACAATTGCTAGTTTCGATTGGTTAGAGCCTGTGTTAAAAATAACTTTACTTCTAGTAACTATTGGGTATACTGCTCATAGATGGTGGAAACTTAAAAATGATAAAGATGACTAAATTTAAAATGTCTGGTTTTCCTAATCATCATACAGGAGTACAAGGTAAAGACTTATCTAATCCTGTTAGATTTTTAGGAACTATAGCTGGTCCAACAACAGCGGAGTTTTCTAAAACAAATCCTTTTGCTGGTCAAAAGTTTGCTAGTATATTTGCTCCATCAACAGCTAGACAAACAGGAGGTGGTAAGAAAAATAAAGGAGGAGAAAACCCTGAATACACTATGGATCCTAATCAAATGGATACTAATATTACATCTGGGTCTTCTTCTAGAGCTACACCAACAGCTAATAATCAAACAGGAGCTATGGTAAATGTAGACACATCAAGTTCAGGTTCAAGTTATTCTTGGCCTTAAAAAATAAACTATGGAATCAGCTTTAGAAAAAAGAGCCGGCAAAGGTGGCCGAGGTAAAGGCAGAGCAAAAGGTAAAGGTAAAGGCAAAGGCAAAGGTAAATTTAAAAGTAGAATTAAAGACGCTTTTAAAAGAAAAGATAAACCTGCGGCAAAGCCTAAAGCTAAGGATACTGGAACTGACTTTAAAGGAGATCCTATAAATGAAGGGGGATTTAGCTATAAAAGAAGTGATGCTGATCATAAAGCTAGATATAAATCTGATAAAGATTCTAAAAAGAAACTAAAGCAAGCAGAAAAAGAAGCTAAAAGATTAAATAGATCTAAACCTAAAGAAAAGAAAAAAGAAGAGGAAAAAGAAGAGATAAACATGGAGGCAGCTTCAGCAGCTTCTGGTAGTGGATGTGCGCAAGAGCAAGTTCAATACAATGCTAGCGGGCAAGCCACTGGAACTACTTATGTTTCATGTGATGATGAAGATGCTTTTTCTAGAAATGATCCTACGTATGGAGCTGGCAGAGCTGGATCTAGAGAATTTAAACCTACACCAACTCCGGCAATTGGACCTGGCGTAGACGGAACTGGAAAAAACCCAGTGTTTGCACAAAACGTATCAAGACAAAACCAGCAAGGAAACTCACCTATGGCAAAAGCCGGTAAAGTTAAAAATAGCTGGAAACATAATTTCATAAATAAAAAACCATTCTCATGAATTTTAAAGAAAATTTTTTGATGAAAAAGTCTTCATGTTTTAAAATGGAAGATAAATCTCCTTTAAATAAAATTGGTGACAAAAGAAGAGCTAAGAAAAAGGCAGAGGCAGAAGCGGCAGCAGAAAGAGCGGCTTATGATCTTAAGATAAAATCACAGCAAAAAAATTTACCTCCTGCTGAAACATCTGTAACGCCTAACTCTCCAACAGATAGTGACAATAAAAAAACTAGGTTAATACCTAAACACGGAAGTTTTTAACATGAGACAAATTAATAAAATTATAGTTCACTGTTCTGCTACTCGCGAAGGACAAAATATTTCTGTAGACACAATCAGAAAGTGGCACGTAGAGGGCAGAGGCTGGACTGACATAGGCTATCATTTCTATATTGACCTACATGGTGATATATACAAAGGTAGAGATATAGCTAAAATCGGGGCTCACACTAAAGGGTATAATCGAAATTCTATCGGTATATGTTATTGTGGAGGCGTTGAGGTTGATGGTAAGACCCCGAAAGATACTAGAACAGAAGAACAGGAAGATAGTTTACTAGCGGTTCTAAGAACGCTTAAAGCGATGTATCCTGAAGCTATGATACATTCTCACAAAGACTTTGCTAATAAAGCATGTCCTAGTTTTGATGCAACAGAAGAATATAAAAACTTATAATATGAAAACACCTTTTTACAGTGGTAACACTCCGTTTCAAAAAACAATAACAGAAACTAGAGAAGAAAAAGGTAGTTCAAATGCTGGAAAGTACAAAAACGTAGAGAAGTCTGATTTTTGTGGTCCTTCTGGTGGAGCTGCTGAAGGTACTTATCCAGTTAACAGTTTAAAAAGAGCTAAGTCAGCTCTTAAACTAGCTCACAATGCTCCTAATCCTCAAGGGATTAAAGACTGTGTTTATAGTAAATTTCCACAATTAAAACCTAAGAAATAATGGAAAAAGCAAAAGGGATTATAAATCATCCACTATCTAAAGCTGTGTTAGCTGGAATAGCTGGAGCAATGCTATTAGTAGAGTCACACCCAATGTATGCTGGTGTAGCTTTTGGATATGCATTTAGAGAAGTTTTATTAGCATTTAAAGCAGAGTAATATGAAATTAGGAGACGCGGTAGAATACGGTATAAAGAAAACAGGTTTAGATAAACTAGCTCCTAAAGATTGTGGTTGCACACAGCGCAAAGAAAAGTTAAATAACTTTGGAAGTAACGTAATGAGTAAAATATTTAAAAAATGAATTATATAAATAAATTTTTTAAGAATACTTTTAAACTAAGTTCTCCTTACGTAATAGATAATACTCCAGTGTATAGAGTGCCAGAAGAAGAAGGTACTTTAGGTAGAGCTAATTTAAATGGAACTATAACTATTAATGATAAGGTAAGAGATCCAGCACAAGAAGAAGAAATTATTTCTCATGAAAAAATTCATGTAGATCAAATCAAACGAGGAGATTTATTCTATACAGATAAAAATATAATCTGGAAGGGAAAAAAATATTCACGTACGTATAATAAAAAGTCGCCTTGGGAAAAAGAAGCTTATTCCAAGGAGACAAAAGCTAAAAAATAAACGATTATGAAATCAGTAGTAAAGAAAAAAACTCCAGAACAGAAAGCGGCAAAAGCCGTTGAAAAAGCTAGAGAGAAAGCCGCTAAAGCAGCATCAAAAAATGCAAAAAAGAACGATCCTCCAAAGAAGAAGAACAAACCAAAAGTAGACAAGAAAAAGAACGTTATGTTTGCAAATAAAAAACCTAATAAAAACACAGGATTGTTTAAAAAAGAAAGTTCTGCACAAGAGAAAGCAAATCTTATGACTCAAGATCCTGTAGACAATAGAGCAGCTACAATGAAAAAAGGTAAAGCTTATGCTAAGAAAACTGGTAGTTATAAATCAGCTGAAATGCACTATATGGAAAATGAACTTCACAACAAGAAGACTGGTCATGATGTTGCAGCTAGATATGATAAAAAGAAACTAGGTAGTATTCTTTCTAAACATATGAGTAGAAATAAGTAGTGGGAAAAGAAAAGAAAAAATTCAAGGAAACAAAGGTAGGAGCTTTCTTAACACAGAAGGCTCCTAAACTTGTGTCACAACTTGGAGAGTTTTTACCTGATCAAGGTGGTTTAGGTATAGTAAAAAATCTTATAACAAGTGATAAAAGTATTAAGGCTGCTGACAAAGCAATGGCACTAAAGCTTTTAGATCAAGATATAGCAGAGATGAATAACATCTCAAGCAGATGGGCTAGTGATATGAAAAGTGATTCATGGTTAAGTAAGAACACTAGACCAATGACGCTTATATTTCTTACTTTAGCCATGACGATATTTATAGTACTAGATTCGACAGTATTATTAGAAATAAAAACAGGTTGGGTTTCATTATTAGAAGCTTTACTTATTACAGTATATGTAGCGTACTTTGGTTCTAGAGGCGCAGAGAAAATAACAAAAATTAAAAAATAATAAAATGGCAGTAAATAGTTTTAACAACTTTACAGAATTAGACGCCGTCAATGGAGTTTTCCAGCAAGAGCCAAGAGTATTTGCTCATGATGCAAAAGCTGTGGTAATTGGCGCAATAAATAATTCAGCACCAAATCATGGTTTAAATGTTACAAATCCAGGCTCGGGTTATGAAGTTAACGATGTAATAGTTTTATCTACAGGAGCTGGTGCAACATCAGCAGCTTACGTTAAAGTTTTAGCTAAGGATTCGGCAGGTGCAATAACTAATTATGAAATACAAGAAGATTATCTTGGAGCAGGATATGTTGTAGGTGATACACTTACACAGGCAAGTGTTACTCCTATTGGCGGAACTGGTTTTGCTGCGACAGTAATTAATATAGATATTCCACATACATCTCATAGAGGAGCTTGCGTATATATTGGAAATGGTGGAGGTAACTTAACCGTAGTAATGGAAAGTGGTAGTGAGGTTACTTTTAAGAATGTGGTAAGTGGACAATTTCTACCGATATTAATTAAAAGATTAGTTGGTGTTTCTGGAACACTAGCAGATGTATTAGCACTTTACTAGTATGATAGGCGGTATACCATATGCAATTCCCTGGTTAGGAGATTTTCACGTATTAAAATACACACCAGTTCAAGATGGTCTTATAGAATTAGAACCTAATCTATTTTTAGTAGAATTAGAAGATGGAACAGTAGGTGCTCCAGGACAAGCAAAATTAGAATAATAAATATAATATGGCAAACGTAAAAATAAGTAACTTTAGCGAGCAAGATGATGTTTCCTTAATAGAAGGATTTGCTGGGTATCAAGGCACTGCTAGCAAAAGTAATATTAGAATAAGTGGTAACAAACTTAAACTGTGGTTGCAAAATAATTTAGACTTTGCCACAGCGTCGGGTACTACAAATTACTTAGCTAAGTTCACAAGTACAGGTACACTAGGCGATTCATTGATAAGAGATGATGGTACTTACGTAGGTATATTCGCTGCGCCAAAAGCAAACAGCGGCGTATTTATAGATTTTCGTGAGGTTCAAACTCTTGACAGAGCCGTTGAAGTAGACAGCTTAGGTGAGTTTGGTATTACATCAAGAGCTTATAATAATAGTACTGGTTCACCTGTTGATAAAATAGGTGTCTATGGTCAAGCATTAGATTCAGAAGATAAAAACATAGGTATAAAAGGTTTTGCTAACGCTGTTAACTCTACACTAGGTAGTTCTTATGCTATAGGTGGAGCGTTCAAAGCTAGTAATGGTGATTTCACATATTCAGTACAATTAGAAGACGGTACTGAAGGTGTTGGTAAGTTCTTAAAATCTATTACAGCTGATGGTCATGCTAACTGGTCAGCACTTCCTATAACGGTTACTAGTCTAACATTAGTTGATGGACCTACTTCTACTGGTGACGGTTTATCATTGACATCAAATGCTAGTGGAGACTACATTTTATCAATGCACGCATATGGTGGTGACACTTTCAAAGGTTTTGTTCCAACTGGTGGTAGTTCTTTTAACTTTCTACGTGGAGATGGTACTTGGGTTGCTCCAACTAATACTACTTACACCGCTGGTGATGGCTTAGCTCTCACAGGTACTGTTTTTAGTACAGATTTAAAAGCTAATGGCGGTTTAGTAATAGAAAGTGCAGAGTTAGCAGTTGATTTATCAGCATCTGCAATAACAGGTACTTTAGCAAGTGACAATGGTGGAACTGGTTTTTCTACATATGCAAAAGGGGATTTACTATATTCTTCAGCTACAAACGTTTTAAGTAAACTTTCAATAGGAAGTACTAATGAAGTTCTAAAAGTAGATGCTTCTGGAGTGCCTGTATGGGGAGCAGAAGGTGGTTATACATTACCAGCTGCAACTGTAGCAGCTTTAGGTGGAATACAATTAAACGTAGCAGCATCTGGTTCTCCAATATCTACAAACTCACCTTCATCAGTAGGAACTAGATATTATGCTGTTCAAATAGATAGCAACAATAAAGCATTTGTTAACATACCTTGGGAAGACACAAACACTACATACACGTTTACAACAACTCAGAATGGTGGTGTTAACACTGATCCTAATTTAACACTTACAGGTGCTGATCCTGTTAGCTCAGCAAATATTCAACTAATAGGTGATGGTCCTATTACTATAACTAGACAGGCTTTTCCACCAACATTATTAACTTGGGATATAAACTCTTTTGCAGGAAGTGCTAAAGGAGCTGTACCAAGCGCCTCAGCAGGAGATGCTGGTAAGTTTTTAAAAGCAGATGGTAGTTGGGACAATCCAACAAACACTGGCTTAACTAGTGTTGGGTTAGTAATGCCTAGCGCATTTAGTGTTACTAATTCTCCTTTGACGTCTAATGGCGATATAACAGTTGCACCTTTAAATGCTACAAATGGTCAATACTTAGATTACTTAGGTGAATGGAGCACTCCACCAACTGGCGACACATATGATCTTAACGCTACAGCAACATTAAGTGGTGATGTAGCTCTTAATCTTACTTCAACAACTGGAACTGACAATTCATTAATTCAGCTTACAGAGGGAACTAATATAACATTAACTAGAAATAGTGCTACAGAAATTACTATTGATGCCGCTGGTGGTGGTGGTGGTAATTTAGATTTAAGTAATATCGATGCTTCTACTATAAAAGCTGATTTAACTCTAAGCAGTCAAACACAGTATGGTCAAGCTATAAAATTAAAAGCTCTTGGAGCTATATCTAATGGTGAGCCAGTTATATGGGATTATACATC
>JAAHTH010001141.1_pt2 | contig 13479 bp, 19 predicted proteins | sample 6116091 | NCBI WGS metagenome assembly JAAHTH01 (sample SAMN13939990, study PRJNA603662) | sponge metagenome | isolation source: marine sponge | host: Mycale hentscheli | place: New Zealand | collected 2006
TCAACTGATAGTATGAAATACAACTATAAGTTTATAGGAGTTGCAAGTGAAGCAGAATTTGATCTGCTAATGGAGCTTTTGTGGTTTATGTATGAGGAAGATGAAATATCTTATAATCAATTTTTCGATACTTTTAGAGAATTAAAAACATTTTGTGATGAGATAAAAGGTTTGGTTGACAAACAATAATTTTATTACTTAGCGACTTATTTATGAAATACAATAAGATTTTAAAACCTAAAAAGTTTGACAACTTTACCATTATTCCTAGCTCCATATTTAGGCATAAAGATATTACAGTTGGTGCTACTGGCTTGTATGCTTATTTATTTTCTCATACAGCTGAACAAGAAATAACAATCCAATTTATTTGCGGACATTTTAAAGAGGGCAAAGATGCCATTGCTGCTAAGATTAAAGAGTTAATTGAAACTGGCTATTTAGAAAGGGTTAGAGTTACTGATAAAGGCAAATTTAAAGGTTACAATTATATTTTAAAATCTAACCAAAAGCGGAAAAACCGAGATCGGAAAAAACCGAAATCGGAAAATCCGCCACAAAGTAATATTATATATAATGATAACAATATAGAAAGTAATAATATGCATAATGATTTAATTTTAAAAGTTTATCCTCATTTTATAAACTTATTTCCAAAAAAATATCAGCCACAAAATGAAACTCAAAAAAATAAATGGTTAGATTGTTTAGACAAATTAGAAAGGTTAGAAAAAATTGATTTTCATAAATTATGGCTTGTAGTTAAATTTATTAGAGAACATGAATTTTGGGGTGTACATTTTTTAAGTTTATTAAAACTCAGAAATAAAGACAAAAATGGAATTATGTATTTATACAAGTATTATGAAACTTATGACAATGCCAACAAGCCAAAATTTTGGTGGCGAGTAAAAGGTTTAATTAAATATTTTATTTATCAGGAAAATGGAAAAACTTTACTTGGAGCTGATACAAAAAAAGGAAAGTTAAATGAGTTTAATATTTCACAAACTTTAAATAAGTATCAAATAAATGAAATAAAAAAAATAGTATCTGGTGATAATTAATAAAGTATATAGTTTAGATCAATATGAACAAGCCATTGTAAAGCTATCAGCTGAGCAAAGGCATAACAATAAAATCAAAACTGGATGGGATGGATCTAAAACAGTCAATCCAAAATCAGAGCTTGATTTAAATATAGTTGGGTTTGGTGGTGAGTTTATATTTGCTAGAGAGAATAATTTATACCCAGATTTTAAAATACATAATACTAGCAAAGTAAATAAAACAGATGATTATGATGCAACCTGGTTAGGACATTCTGTTGATGTAAAAGTAAACAGAAAAGATCACCCGCTAATGATTCCAGAATATGCAAATACTGATTGTAAAATATTTGCTCTCTTTACTTGTAATTATCCTAATTATACTTTTGAGGGTTTTAGTTTGAACAGCATAATTTTTCAAGATTGTAACAAAAAAATGACTAGAGTTAAATCCTATGTTATTGAAAAAAGCAATCTATTAACAAAAAAAGAACTATTATTTTTATTAAATATTTAAAATAAATTTCTATATTTAAAAAATATTTTTATTTATGAATTACTTTAATGACTTACTGGCTCTAGGTATTAACTTAAAAAGATCAACTGGATCTGTTAAAACCAAATGCCCTCAATGCTCACATACTAGAAAAAATAAAACAGATGATTGCCTTTCAGTAAATATTGATGAGGGTTTATATAATTGCCATCATTGTGGCTGGGGTGGGAATGTAGGTATTAAGTTTAAACAAAAGGTTGAATATGTATTGCCACCAAAAGTAAATTCCAACATTGCCGAAAGGGTTATTAAATGGTTTGGCAATAGAGGCATAACAGAGCCAACTTTAATTCATTGGAAAATAGGCGAATCACTAGAATATATGCCTCAAGTTCAAGCCAAAAGAAGATGTATAAATTTTAATTATTATAGAGATAATAAAATTGTAAATGTAAAATATAGAGATGGGCAAAAGAATTTTAAATTAGTTTCTGGAGCTGAACTTATATTTTATGGCTTAGATAATATTACAGAATTAAATAAGTGTTATATAGTTGAGGGCGAAATGGATGCTCTAAGTTTACATGAAGCTGGGTTGTATAGTGTTTGCTCAGTTCCTAATGGTGCAAGTAAAGGATCACAAAAATTAGAATACTTAGATAATTGCTATCAATATTTTAAAGACAAAAAAGAAATAATACTTTGTACCGATAATGATGATGCTGGTTTACAGCTTAGAAATGAGCTTGCCAGAAGATTTGGAAACTATCGTTGTAAATATGTTGAGTTTGGTGATTACAAAGATGCTAATGAAGTTTTAATTGAAAAAGGAGCTGAAACCCTTAGAAATATTATAAAAGATGCTAAGAACTTTCCACTTGAGGGTGTTTTAAATATTGATAATATATGGCAAGATGTTTTAAATTATAATGAAAATGGAATAACTAATTACACTATTGGTTTACCAGGATCTGATAATTATTTTAAAATGGCATTTGGTGAGTGGACAGTTGTTAGTGGGATCCCCAATAGTGGAAAGTCAGATATATTGGACCAGATACTTTGCAATTTAGCTACTAAGCATGATTTTAGATGTGCAATGTTTTCACCAGAGTCGTTTCCATACGAGGGACATATAAAAAGAATAGCAAACAAATTAAATGAAAAAAATTGCAACAGTGATGATTTAAACAATACTAAAGATTTTATTGAAGATCATTTTTATTGGATTAAAATTGACTTAGAAAACTTAACACTTAAAGGCATACTAAATTCATTTAGAGAGCTTGTATTTCAAAAGGGAATTAATGTATGTGTTATTGATCCCTGGAATATGCTTGATCATTCAGCACAAAGAGATCACAGTTATATAGGCAAAATACTTAGTCAAATAACTCAGTTTTGTCAGCAAACCAATACTCATTTATTTTTAGTAGCACATCCAAGAAAAATTGAAAGTGAGGGTGGTGTTTATAAAAAACCAACATTATATGATATTTCTGGTTCAGCTGATTTTTTTAATAAAGCTTATAATGGTTTAATTGCTTATAGATGCATTGGCCAAAAAACTAAATATAAAAGTGATGTTGTAAGAGTTCATGTGGAAAAGGTTAAAAGAAAAGAAAATGGCCAATTAGGTGATTTCGAGATTGCTCCAGATTTTGACAATGGGGGTATTTATAAAGAGATATATCAAGGCGAAAAGAAAATACAAGTAATAAAAGATAATGTACCATTTTAAATAATAATTATGAAGATTTTAAATTTATATGCTTGTCTTGGTGGCAACCGATACAAGTGGGGTGAGAAACATGAAATTACAGCTGTTGAGTGGGATCCTGAACTTGCTAGATTATATCAAGAGAGGTTTCCAAATGATAAAGTTATTGTTGATGATGCTCATGAATATTTGCTTAAAAATTATAAAGAATATGATTTTATCTGGAGTTCACCACCATGTCCAACACATTCAAGAATCAATATAAGCCAATACACTAGAGAAAATTGGAAACCTAGATACCCAGACATGGCTTTGTATCAAGAAATTATTTTTTTAGAGTATTATTATAAAGGGAAATATTGCATTGAAAATGTAATTCCATTTTATGATATGCTTATACCTGGAAAAAAAAGAAATAGACATTTGTATTGGACAAATTTTAATTTACCAAATATTTTAAGTAAAAGAAAAAATCCAGATTTAAGTAGAACAAAAAACTTAGTAGATGCTTTGTCCAAGTTTCATGATTACGATTTCAGAAAGTATAAAGGCAAACAAAGTATACAAAAAGTAGCAAGAAACCTTGTAGATTACGAAGCTGGAAAAACAATATTAGATACTGTAATGGGTATAAGACATAAAAATGATATAACACAAGTTGAATTATTTTAACATAAAATAACATAGAAATAACATGAATCAAAAAGAATTTATTGAAACTAAAAATTATATTTTAGACAAAGCTCAGGATATTATGGATGCTAAACAACCAGAATACACAAACAAAAATATTGATGTATTAAATAATTTTAAACAAACAGCAAAAAGTATTGGCATACAACCTATGGAAGTTTGGGCAGTATTTTTTAATAAGCACATACAAGCCATTTTAAGCCATGCTGGTGATCCTAATATGCATCTAGCTGAGCCAATAGATAGTCGTTATGCAGATGCTTTAAATTATTTGTTCTTAGGGTTTGCAATGCTTGTTGAAGATCAAAATAAAAAAGATATAATATCTGGCACAGAATGAATAAATATTTAAAAGCACAATCCTGGTGTTTAGAAAATAATATAAAGATTTATATAGTACCTATCAAGGGCAAAAAAAAATGTTTTGTTGAAATAAATGATAATGCATATTTGATTAGATCACCTCAAGAGTATCAAGATCAAAAGGTTGCTAGTAGTAAAATATGGGATTTATATTTATATTTGTATAACCAAAAAAGCAAACATGGTAAAAAAAATTAGTATAAAAAAAATCAAGCCAAATTCTAATAATCCTAGATATATCAGAGATGGCAAATTTAAAAAATTAGTTAAATCAATTAAAGATTTTCCAGAAATGTTAGAAAAACGACCAATCATTGTTGATGAAAACATGGTTGTTTTGGGTGGTAACATGAGATTAAAAGCGTGTGAATCATTAGGAATAAAACAAATTTGGATAGACACAGCTGAAGGATGGACAGATAAACAAAAAAAAGAATTTATAATCAAAGATAATGTTGGTTTTGGTGATTGGGATTTTGATATGTTAGCTAATGAGTGGAACACTGAGGTATTGAATGACTGGGGTTTAAATTTACCTGAGTTTGATAAAAACCCAGATTACTCAATACTTGATGATATTGATTTAGGTGGTGAGCTTGATGAGATGACTGGTAATGTAAAAAAAGCATTACAAATTCCTTTTGATGCAGATGATTATCAGAGAGCTTTTGACTTAGTAAAAGAGTTTAGAGAGAATAAAATATATGTTGGTAAATTATTAATAGAAAAACTAGAAAATGAAAAAAGTAGATTTAAAACAAATTGAACATGATGTTAAAGTAGGTGATATATGTGGCACTATTGAGCCAAATGTTACTGAAGATAGTGTTTTTTATTTTGAGGGTAAACCAATAGGATTTTATATAGCTGATTTATCTAAAAACTTTCAAAAAGCGGCCCAGTTAGCTGATATTGCCGACAAAGAACTTAGATCTAAGAGAGTTCCAAAGAGTGTTATGAAAAGATCAAGTGGGTTTGGTGATGGCAACGAAGACAAAGAGGTTTTACAATATTCAACTATAATAGGAAGTGTGCCACCTAAACCACACATGAGGCGGCCATATGCTACTATCAGTAGTGTACACAATGTAAAGACAGCACAAACATTTATTAAAGCTATGTTGCTATTATGCTTAGAAAGTGAAAAAATAATAAAAGCAATTACACCTGATTTATATGAAGAACAAAAAAAGATTATATCAGAAAATGTAAGTAAAAAATGGAGGTTTGGAAACTTATTCACAAGTAGTATTTCAAATTATAATATTCCAGCACCATTCCATAGAGATGCTGGAAACCTAATAGGTTGTGCAAATGTTATTATAGCAAAAAGAAAAAACTCAACTGGTGGTCATACTACTGTGCCAGATTATGGTGCTACTGTAAATAGTGCTGATAATTCGATGTTAGTTTATCCAGCATGGAGAAATGTGCATGGTGTAACACCAATTATACCAACTTTTGAAGATGGATATAGAAATACTTTAGTTTTTTACCCTCTAAAAGCATTTAAAGGTATAGAGTAAATTAAAAAAAAGTAAAAAAAATTTTTGTAATTAAAAAAATTCTTTTATATTTGTATTGAATTTAAAACAATAAAATTATGTCAGTACAATTATTTACAGAAAACGAAATTTCAAAACTAACAAACACTTTAACAGCTAACGAAAACATCTTATCTTTTGTTGAAACAACAGAGATTTTTCAATCAAGAAAAATATTTTCTTTTGAAGATGCTAGAGAAACTTTAGGTAGAGCAATCTGGTATGGTTATGTAGCTAACAGAACAGCTTATAATCTACAATATAGAGAAAATGAGCAAATTGATTTTGACTATGAATCAGATGACCATTTCGAGAACAGTAATGATGCTATATATTCTCTAGGGAGTTTATTATACAATATTACTACTAATGATGGCAATGTGTTCTTAGCTGATGAGTGGGTAAACTTACTAAAACTTGTTCAAAAAAAGTTTTATGTTGAGAGAGAAGTTGAATATTCAAGTTACACATATTAATCTAATAAAATAATTAAAATGATATTAAAAAAAGAAAAGTTTACAAGATATAATCAAAACTTATATAAGAATGGAAACGACATCTATTCTTATAACACTAAGGTGGCTGAGATTAAAGGCAATAAACTACATCAACTAGGTTACTGGAGTGTAACAACTCAAAAACACATCAACTATGTAGCTAATGAACTTAGTTTAAGTTTAATAAAATAAAACCTAATATAAAAAGCCAGGCGGGAGCTATTGGCATTAGGTAATAAAGGGGGGTTTGTTAATCTCCCTTTTTTTTATGTAATTTTGTTGCATGAGAAAACCCAACAAAACCAACATACTAAAAAAGAAGTTATTAGAAGCTCTTGAATTATCTTTGGGTGTTGTTACAACAGCTTGCAAAAAGGTTGGATGTAATCGAGCAACTTATTATGATTATTATAATAAGGATAAATCATTTAAATCAAAAGTTGATGAGATACAAAATGTGGCTTTAGATTTTGCAGAGAGCCAGTTGCATAAGCAAATACAAGATGGGAATACAACAGCAACAATATTCCTACTAAAAACAAAAGGGAAAAAAAGAGGTTATGTTGAAAGGCAAGAAATACAACATGATGGCTCTATTGAAAGCAAACTAATTGAATGGACACCAGCCAAAGACAAAGAGTAAAAGAATACTGTAATAAACAATTTTATCAAGCTGTAAAAACCAACAAGAGATTAAACATATTTCAAGGCGGTACAAGATCTGGTAAATCATGGAGCTTGATGCAATATTGTTTATATCTAATGACTACTGAAAAGAAACCATTGACTATAAGCATAGTTAGAAAGACATTGCCGGCACTTAAAAGATCGGTTTTAAGGGATTTTTTGCACATTTCTAAAGAACTAGGTATATATTGGAATGGGATTCATAACAAGTCAGAAAATACATTTGAATTTAATGGGCATACCTTAGAGATGTTTTCAGCTGATGATGCACAAAAAATTAGGGGATCTGCTAGGGATATACTTTGGATCAATGAAGGGAATGAATTATTTTTTGAAGATTATCAGCAGTTAGTAATGAGGACCAGAAAAAAAATATTTATTGATTTTAACCCATCTGATCCAGTTCATTATCTTTATGATTTAGCTGAGAGAGATGATGCAGAGCTTTTTTTATCTACATATAAGGATAATAAGTTTTTGCCTAAAGAGCTGGTAAATGAGATTGAAAGGATTAAAGAACGAGATCCTGATTATTGGCGAGTATATGGTGAAGGTCAAAGAGCAGTATTTAGTGAAAAGCAAATATTTAAAAATTGGAATTATATACCCCACAAAGATTTTCCACAATTAGATGATGAGGTGCTGGGATGTGATTTTGGATTTTCCCAGGACAATCTTGCAATATGTAGGGTTGGAAAGCATAATGATAGTTTATACATTCATGAGCTTATTTATAAAAAAGGAATGACAAACCGAGATATTGCCGAGTTTATTAAAGAGCAAAAGCTAGATGATATGCTAATGTATTGTGATAGTGCTGAGCCAAAAAGTATTGAGGAGCTTAGACAAATGAGTATATGGGCAAAGCCAGCTGTTAAAGGTCAAGGCAGTATAAATGCTGGTATATCACTATTAAAAGAATTTGATATATATGTTAGCGAGGAGTCGGTTAATATAATTAAAGAACAATTATCCTATTTATATGATGAGTTAAAAGATGGCACAATAATTAACAAGCCGAAAGCAAATCAAACTGATCACTTAATGGATTCGATTAGGTATGCAACATATTCAAGGTGGAAAAATAGAAATGATTTTTTTGTTGTATAATAAAAGAATTTAATATTTTGTATTTTTACATAAAATTTTATATTAATGGCATCATTCTTTGACAGATTCAGAAACCTAATAACCAAAAATGCACAACAAACAGCAGATGAATATAACAGAGCCATCTACAACTGGCTAGGTGAGAGCATTGTTTGGAATCCAGAAAACGATACAACATATATTAACGAGGGTTACAGAAAAAATGCAACTGTATATTCCCTAGTAAATATTATAGCAAAAGCAGCATCATCAATACCATTTCAAGTTTATGAAAAGGTTAATGATAATGACTATAAAAGATATAAGGCAATGAATAGTGGCACACTAGATTTTAGTGTTATGCACAAAGCTGATTATTTAAAAAAGAAAGCATTAGTTGAATTACATGATACTGATTTACATAAATTATTAGAACGACCAAACCCAGCTCAATCGTATGCATCATGGATTACTGAGCTAATTGCTTTTGGTAAATTAACTGGCAACAGATACATTTATGGTATTGCTCCAGAAACTGGTAATGGTGCTGGTAAATACAAAGAACTTTATATTATGCCTAGCCAATTAATTGAAATAGTATCTGGCGGTATTATGCAACCAGTTAAAGAATATCAAATTGAATACAATGGGCAATATAAAATTCCAGCTGATCAAATTTGCCATATAAAAGATTTTAACCCATACTTTGATGGTAGTGGCTCACACTTATATGGGCAATCACCACTTAGAGCTGGTTTACGATCAATGACTACAAATAATGAAGCGGTGCAAACTGGAGTTAAGTATTTACAAAACCAAACAGCTAGAGGTGTTTTAATGAGTGATGAGGGTGATCTAAATGAGATGCAAGCTCAACAATTAAAAGATAAATTTAGAAAAAACTTTCAAGGTTCTGATAATGCTGGTGATGTAATTATAACACCAAAGAAATTATCTTGGGTTAACTTTGGATTAAATGCTAGTGATCTTAGTTTAATTGAACAATACAATGCATCTATTAAAGATTTATGTAATATCTATAATGTGCCAGTTACTTTGCTTAACAACACAGAAAGCTCAACGTTTAATAACGTAAAAGAAGCTAAAAAAGCATTATATCAAAATTGTGTTATTCCAGAGCTTAATAAAATTGCAGATGAGCTTAATAGATGGCTTGCACCTAAATATGGTGATAAACTTTGTATTGAGTTTGATTATAGTGTGATCCCAGAATTACAAGAAGAAACTGAAAAGGTAGTTGATCAAATGGCTCAGGCATGGTGGCTAACTCCAAATGAAAAAAGAGCTGCAATGTCATTTGGAACTGATGAGGAAAATGAAATACTTAATGAATATTATATACCAGCAAATTTAATCCCAGCATCTGGCAATGATATTGAAATTGAAGATCCGCAACCAGCTTTACAAGAAACTGAGGATGTTGAAAAAACACAAATTAAAAAAAAGGATTTTACACCTAAAGTAGCAACCTATAAAAAAAATGCTGACTAAATCACAAAACAAATGGCGAGATGCTTTTGAAAACCAAAGAAGGATAACAGAAAAACGTAACATCTCAAGATTTACAAGATATTACCAAAAAGAATACAACAAGGGAGTTGATAATGTTTTAAACTCTGGCAGTACCAATTATCAATATTTATTTACAGTAGATTTTTTTAATAACCTATACAATGAATTGTATCAAGATACATCAATGCATTTTGCTAAATGGTATGCTAGAACTTTTGACAAACTAATTAAAAAAGGTGTGTCAAGTAAGGATTATGTTACTCAATGGCAAGCATCATTTGGTTTATATGCCAAACAAGTAGCAGCAACTAATGTTGTTCTAGTGAGTGGCACAGCTAAAAAGACATTAATTAAAATAACACAAAGATTGTTTTCTGATCCAGAATTTATGGGGTTGGGTTATGATCAAAAAGCTAGGATATTAAAAAAGCAATTTAAAAGATATTCAAGGTATCAAGCACAAAGATTAGTTAGAACTGAAACTACTAGAGCTGCAAATTATGGAGTTGAGCAAAGTGCCTTAACTGTATTCCCTGGTGAGAACTTAATTAAAGAATGGTCCACATCATTAGATGGCAGAGAGAGAGATTGGCATGCACAAGCTAATGGGCAAAAGGTAAAAAATCAAGATTCTTTTATTGTTGGTGGTGAAGCTATTATGCGACCAGGTGAGGGATCTGCTTTAAATGTAGTTAATTGTAGATGCTCTGCTATTTATTACCCAGATCAAACAAACCAACCAAACTCATCAAGTGGGTTACTATTTAACATAGGAGTTGGTTTAGCAATCAATGAGCTAACAAAGGATTAAAAATTAATTTAGTAATTTTACAAAAAATACATATATGGAATTTATTTATAAGGCGGCTCCACTAGGCGATATAATTGCTGATTTTGATGAAAAGAATGGCATAGTAAAAGGTTATGGCTCATACTTTGATAATAAAGATAGCGATCAAGATATTATAAGAAAAGGAGCGTATCAAAAAACAATTCAAGAAAATGGCTCTAGGGTTAAGTATTTATATCAACACGATATGATGCAACCTATCGGAAAAATGGATGAGCTTTATGAAGATGAGAAAGGTTTAGTATTTGTAGCAAAAGTTCCGAAAACTCAATTAGGTACTGATGTTATTGAACTAATGAAAGCTGGAGTAATTACTGAAAACTCTGTTGGAATTATGCCAATAGTAAAAGAACAAAAAGGTGATTACAGAGAAATAAAAGAAGTGAAACTATATGAAATTAGTGCTGTTACTTTAGCAGCAAATGATCAAGCTAAGATATTAGATGTAAAAGGAATGTCTAATATTGATCATGTTTACAAAAGATATGATAATATTTGTAAACTACTTAGAAAAGGCAACATCTCAGATGATATGGGATATGCTTTAGAATCCGAAATAATCAAACTCAAAACATATTTCATTAATGCTACTCAGCCAGTTGAGGAAACTACTGAGCCAGTCGAAGTCAAGCAAGAGGTTGATATTTATAAATACTTGTTAAATAATTTAAAATAATCTTTACTAAAATGGAAGAAAACGTAAAAAAACAGCTTGACCAGATTGGCGATCTTATAGATGCTAAATTGGAAAAAGCTCATGGACAAGCACTAGAAAGTGCTAATGGTAAGGCAGATGAAATGCTGAAAGGCGAAATTTCAAACCTTGCAAACAAATTTAATGAGAGATTAGATCAAATGGAAGTTGCTAACAAAAAACATTTTGAAGCAAAATCTAATGAAAATCTAACTTTCAAAGGTGGCTTAATGAAGTCAATTAATGATGGTGCTATTGAAAATCTTGTAAAAGGAAACTCAAGATCTGCACAATTTGAAGTAAAAGCGGACATGACTGTTGCTGCTGACTTTACTGGTGAAGTTATACCAGCTGATAGAGTTGCTGGATATAAATATGATCCAACACGACCAGTTCATGTTAGACAATTAATCCCACAAGGATCAACTAGCTCTGATGTGATTAGATTTGTAAAAGAATCTGGATATTCTAATGGTGCTGCAACTGCTGCTGAGGGAGCTACATTAGCACAATCTGATTTCGACATGACTGCATCTGACAGCAATGTTAGAAAAATTGGTACATACTTTAGAATTTCTGAGGAAATGTTGGCAGATACTCCACAGCTTACTAGCTATATTTCAGCTAGAGCGCCAGAAAAATTATTAAATGTTGAGGATACTCAAATTTTATCTGGTAATGGAACTGCCCCAAATTTATCTGGTATCATAACTGATGCTGCTGACTTTGATGTTTCATCTGGTGGCGCTTTTTATCAATCAGTTGAATCAGCAAATGAATTTGATGTTTTAGTTGCATCATTAAATCAATTAGCACTATCTAACTACCAAGCTAGTTACATAATGTTAAACCCAACTGATTTTCATAAAATCTTATTATTAAAAGATACTCAAAACAACTATCTAAAAGATCAAGTGTATTCTGGATTACAACCTAACTTTATGGGTGTGCCAGTTATAATTAACAATGCACTATCTGCTGGATCGTTCTTATGCGGTAACTTTAATGTTGGTACTCAACTTTGGATTAGAGATAATGTAAATGTTGAATTCTTTAGAGAAGATGGAACAAACGTAAGAGATGGATTTGTAACTGTAAGAGTAAGCGAGAGAATTGCTTTAACAAACTACTTGCCTAATGCTTTCGTAAATGGATCATTCTCAACTGCAAAAGCAGCTTTAGAAACTCCATAATAATATTCTTTATTATAATTAAAGGGGTATTTATTACCCCTTTTTTTATGGGGTAAACTCAAATAAATATAAAATAAATGCAAAAAATATTTTGTATTTAAAAAAATTCTTTTATCTTTGGTGTATAATTAAAAACAAAACAATAAAAATTATTATTATGAAAGTTCAAATTAATCCAAGACAAACTCAAGAAATTAAATCTTTTAAAACTGTTAGATTTATAAACAAGCAAGATTTAGAATACCAATTATCAATAGTTAAATTAGGTATGAAATATAACAGATACCAACAAATGATTGTTAGAACTGTTAAGGGTTATGAAATGTTAAATAAACAAAGTGAAATTTTATTTAACCTAGATATTAAAATAAGTAGGTTATTAGAAAGATTTGATTTTAACAATCAAGAAAGTAAAACATTAGATTATTCAATAAAATAAATAAAATGGGGGTGTAAAAACCCCCTTTTAAAAACTTAGATATGTTTGATATGTACAAAAAATTCTTAAAACAAGATCCGAACAACTGGAAATGGCTTATAGCTATTCATGTAGTTGTTTATTCAATAATGTTAATCTTAATGCTAGAGATATGAATTGTAAAAACTTAAAATTAAAAGATGCATTTAAATTAGCCATGAATGATATGACTGATGAATTATGTTTGGCATGGCAACCAGTAAATGATTATGTTATTGATAATACATTAAATGATTTAGCAGTTAAGTTTAGCAATAATTTAATTGAGCATGATAGGGTTTTATATTATAATGTTGACTGGCAACAGCCAGTTTCTAAAACATATTTAAACACTAAAGAACAAAGACAGTTAAATAGTAAGCTGGGAATTACTAAGAGTAATGAAATAATAAATTGGTATAAAAATTAATTTAACAGAGGGGTGTACAAAACAATCAAGGTGGATAGCTATATGGTGCGCAACTTTCGACCACTGCAACGGAGCAGGAGAGCCAACCCACACCCCTCACATTAAAAGAAAAATATGAGCTATAATAAAAACAAGTTTGAGCATAATTTAAAAAAAACTAAAAGACAAAGAGAGTTTGCTAGAT
>JAAHTH010001898.1_pt2 | contig 13475 bp, 14 predicted proteins | sample 6116091 | NCBI WGS metagenome assembly JAAHTH01 (sample SAMN13939990, study PRJNA603662) | sponge metagenome | isolation source: marine sponge | host: Mycale hentscheli | place: New Zealand | collected 2006
TTCAACTCGCAAACGCACCTCTTCACTCCCTGGCTCTGTCAGGGATAGGTCTTCGAGTTTGAGAACAGCAGTGTCTCCAACTTCATGAAAGCGAACAATCTTTGGCATGAGGCATTTTCCTTTGATGGGTTATGATTTCTGAAGAGATGCGCGATCAACCACAACACGCACAATATGCGTATCATCCGTTTTGGCGTCTCGAACGAGGCGGAGAAACTCGACGGCATCCATGTTCACTTTTCGCAGAAATCGTCGGTCAGCGCCACAACTATACATGAGGTTTGCTGGAAGCTCCCCTCGAAGTTTCGCTCTCGCCTTGGCAAGAATTCGAGGAAACCAGACCAACCCACCCATCGACGCCTCTCTAGAGGGAAAGGTATCCATGGTCAACGGTGGTCCCGGTTGGTCCCCGTGCTGTTCATGTATAAAGTAGTCTCGCCGTATCTCCGTCAGACGGAACACGGTGCCAGGATCTGGCGCTCCATCATCACACCAATCCTCCACACAATCAAAAACCTCCTGTGGCGTGGCACCGATAGATGTGAGGAAGTCGATGTCTTCCGGTGAACACAGGCCTTCTGCCTCTCGCACACCATTCTCATACGATGTAATCGCCTTGTGATAGAGAGCCTGAAATGTTTCCATCCATTGGGTGGAAAGACTATCTCGTTCACTCGCTGCTGACATCAGACTGTTGCCCATCAAGGAAATTTAAGAAGCCGTTGAGCCATGCAAGCATTTCTTGATCGGTGCCCTCACTCACACAAAAGCCAAGACTGTTCACAAAAACCACTTTAAGGTGAATACTCTACGTATTCGTTAGAAATTGTAAATACACGTGATGAAGTCAAAATAGTCGTATAGCAAGAAGCCCATAATCGTAACGCCCAGCGTACACATCTTGATAACCGGATCGTCATCGCGAATAGCCTCTTTCCAAACAGCAATAATTTGCTGAATCCCTTTATAGGATTCTTGAACCATTTCTTTTGTAAAATCGTCCGCCATACGCGTCACGCATACGTGGAACATGGGAAGTGAGCGAGGAGACGAGAACCATTATAAAATGAATGGAAGAGAAAAAAATATACCAACGATCTTCCCTAAACAGAGAGGTGCGAAAACATCTGCTAGCTTCCTAATTTTGTGAGGAGAGACTTTTTATTTTTCAATTCACCCTACTTCCCTTGGAACAGAACTCGTCCAAATCCTGTCTGAAACCAGATTTTCGTGAGTTCCTCATCATCAGATAACCATTTTAGAATCATTGAGCTTGCAAGTGACGATTTCGCTCTCCAATAGGGCAGTCTCTGCGTTTTCGACTCATTTCTCTGGGATTCCCCAAGGGCCCCATGGACACACTCAGAAGAGATTTATTTGCCAGAACCGACCATTCTGGTTTACCTTATCACGTTTAGTATTCCCCCTCCTCTCTTATTATATGGATAGAGCATGATCACGTAACGTGCGTTAAAGAGGAAAAATGTGAGTCTCCCTGTGTCATGACCTGCCAATAGCTCGGAATGCCAAAGCATGAGAAAGGATTGATGAAGGATGTCAGAAATACAGCAAATTGGGGTAAGCCTCTGGAAGCTTTTGAAACGTTGGTTTGACACTTATTCCGAGACAGAGTTGGCTTCGGGTCAGGATAGTCATGCAATGGATTTGGGACGCATTCTTCCCTTTATCGGGTTGCATGTTGCCGTCCTGGCTGTGTTTTGGGTTGGCTGGAGCCCAATAGCCATCACGACAGCTGTTGGGTTGTATGTCGTACGCATGTTTGCGATTACGGGGTTTTATCACCGCTATTTTTCTCACCGCTCCTATCGAACTTCACGGTGGATGCAGTTCGTGTTCGCGTTCATCGGCGCCAGCGCTGTACAACGAGGTCCCTTGTGGTGGGCAGCCAATCACCGCATTCATCATTCCCATGCGGACCAACCCGCGGATGTTCACTCTCCCATGCAGCATGGCCTCTGGTGGAGCCATGTGGGCTGGCTCTTAACCCATGACCAGCGTTCGACAAAGCTAAAATACGTCAAAGATTTTTCTCGGTATCCAGAATTGCGTTTTCTAGATCGGTTCGATGTGCTTGTACCATTGATCTTGGCAGGAAGTCTCTTCCTCTTTGGTGGATGGTTAGAACATGTCCATCCGAACCTAGGGACATCTGCCTGGCAGATGCTGACCTGGGGTTTTGTGATTTCCACTGTGGCCTTGTGGCACGGCACATTTACGATCAACTCGTTGTCTCATCGTTTTGGTCGTCGACGCTATGCCACACCCGACACGAGCCGGAATAACTTCGCGTTGGCGATTCTCACATTTGGTGAAGGTTGGCACAATAATCATCACCAGTATCCCACCTCGACCAGGCAAGGTTTTCAATGGTGGGAAGTCGATATCACATATTATCTCCTGCGAGGGTTTCAACTCTGTGGCTTAATCTGGGATATTCGCCCCGTACCAGCCTGGGTGCTGAATCAACAAGATCTGGACCAGACGGGTCAGGGCATCAATTCGAAAAAGATTGCGGTGTGAGTGGCTGGCTGAGGCAATGAACAACATCGCCAAGATAGCATCCTCTCATGATGTTATCTATACACCTTCCTTCTCACAATACAGGCGGCAACACATCCTACCTTTTGCCTTTCCCAACAAGAAAACCGATCCATGAGGAGAAGCAGCCTGGTATGTGGGTGAGATAGCGAAACCCCAATGGCACACCTCCCTCCACCCACACGAATCAAGGCTCCATTTCATTTTCCTTCTTTTTCTCTTCATGACCTTCTTGGTATACCATGTCGGCTTAAGTAACTGCTGTTCGCTAATCTCGAGTCAAATTTTTGCCAGACTCTCTTTGCATGAATGCACTCTATTATCCGTTTCATCTCTGCCATGTACAGACGCTTCAACAGCTATTAGCCAACTACAAGCAAATTCATTTTCGAGATTATATGGCGCTGCAACTCACCCCCTTGGTGGGAACGACAGCGTTTTCCGACCGCATGGGAGATGCCCATCAAGATCTCGTGCACATAGGCAGGATTGTTCAAGGCCATAACGTCAGTGGACCGATGAGTCCTGATGTCATTTCCGCTGTAAATCGAGACCTGCGAGATTCTCACTGGCGGGCCCTTTTCCATCAGGCATTGCAACAAGACTTTCGATTTCAACGTGGGTTGTTCGATATATCCCAACTTTCGCATACAGGAAACCCACAGACTCCCGCGACACCTATTGTCGTAGAATTGATACAAGCTGACTGGGAAGACATCCCCTATCAAGTCGAAACCATTCAGGCCCTGAGTCGAACCTTGTTCTCCGCAAAGAATGACGCGCACTATGAGTATGGCTTTGCTTTGATTAAAACAGCAGCAGCGTTAGTGTATACCATTCATCTTTGTCAACACTTGTGTCTCACTGCAATCACCGATTCACAAGCACATCATCGATTACTAATGCGTACAGCTGAACGTGATGGGCTTGAGTTACCCAACGCGTGCGTGCAACGAAAAGGGTACTGACGTTTCACTGCACGCCTTAAATTGTTCATAGCCAACTTGAGAACAACAAAAGTGCCCCATGGACAATGGCATCCCACTTCATCCTTCCACCAACTGCTGGGACACGTTTTGTGCATCACGGGCGGACTATCTAACCGCATTGGCTCAAACTGTTGCTGCCGGGGTTCGCCGTCAAGACACAGACCACCCCGCATTTTGTGGATGCATCGATTGGCATTCCTGTGTGCATGGCCTTTACGCATTGCTCACAGTTTCTCGACTTACTTGCAATCCCCAATGGGCAACTATCGCGGAGGCCCTGTTCCAAGTCGATCGTTTAGAGGAAGAGTTCGCATCAATTCAGACAGGGAAAATTGATCAGGAATTGCCCTATGGATATTCATGGTTTTTAAAACTTGCGCAAGAACGGGAACGGTATTCCGGGAAACGCGATTTATTGCCATTAGCCACAGAATGCACAACGCGCCTCACGCGATGGGTCTTTTCTCTCTCAGGACAAGAACGTGTTCAGCATACGAAACATTGTGCGTATAATAATCTCTCTTGGGCCCTTCTCAATCTTTGGGAGTGGGCACAATTTAAGAATGATACGACACTCACAGAGAATATCTTCACATTGATCAAAAACCACCTCCTTCCCTTTAACGAGGAAACGGGCTCTTCATCTCACGAAATGACAAATGAGTTTTTTTCATCCTCACTTCAACGAATACGCCTTATCCTCCGTGTATTCCCACAGGAACAAACTTTTGATTGGCTAAAAGCATATATGAGGAAAGAGGGGTGGCCTAAACCCATAACACACCTGACAACGGCACATTCCGCTGGACTGAACTTCAGCCGTAGCTGGGCCTTGTGGGATCTCTTCCGGTGTCTAGGCAGAGACGAAATCCGTGATTCATATGCTCGGCACATCATCACCCATATGACCATGCCGCAATATTGGCGAGAAAACTACAAACATTATAGTCATTGGGTCCCGCAGTTCGGGGTTTATGCCATCGCATTAAGTATGGAAGAAGAAAAGCCAGAGGCCTAAGCCTTCAAAATTTTTGAAAACTTAGGAAATCGTCTCATCCACAGAAAGCTGATCCTTGGGATGAGGTGAAGCAGCGGCCTGAGCAGCATGTCGGAGAGCATCTACTCGTTTGGCATACCGGTGCCCTGGCCGGATGAGCACAAGGATGCCGAGCCCCTGTAACACGTCCGTCACATGATCTTGCATCCCGACAAAGAACAAATGCTGTTGATGCGCCTGGATGATCCGCAACATGTCCTCAACGGCCATCGCTGAAGTGCCATCGATGACAGGGACATCTGAAAGATCTAAGACACAACTCGTAAATTGCTTGAGACCTGGAACTGTTTCGATCCGCCGGACCATGTTTTTGGCTGAGCCAAAACTCATTGGGCCATCTACATGAATCAGGACAATCTTCCCCGCATTCCTTTCCAATATGGCTCTTTCCTCTTGGGTGAGTGGCGATTCCTCATGCATGTCCGTGATAACCTGCATATTGGCCAGCTCAAGGTCAGCCATTTCTTTGACAAACAAGATACTCGCCAAAACCACGCCAACCCCCACGGCCGTGATCAAGTCGACAGCCACTGTCACAAATAAGACCACTACCATAATGAGGACATCAGCTCGAGGAGCCTGAAACACATGGCGAAGAAACCGCCAATCAATAATATCGACTCCAACCTTTAATAAAATCCCTGCGAGAACAGCTAATGGAATGTGTGCCGCAAGCGGCCCTAACCACAGAAGGGTGGCAAGCAACACCAACCCCATTAATGTTCCCGACAGTGGGGTACGACCACCTGACCGAATATTTGCCACTGAACGCATCGTGGCCCCCGCACCTGGCAAGCCACCAAACAAACCGGCAACCATGTTGCCAATACCCTGGCCAATGAGTTCTCGATTGGAATCATGTTGAGTTCTGGTCATGTTGTCACAGACCAGGGACGTGAGCAGACTATCGATTGCACAGAGTAAGGCGAGGACACAAGCCTCTTCGACCATAATCGTTAGGGCATCTATCCGAAATGTCGGGACGAGCATTGAGGGGAACCCCTGAGGAACCGCTCCAATGACAGGTGCATCGGGGAAAAAAAACGCGGCGATCGGGGTACACACGAGCAAGGCCAACAACGAAGGAGGCATGATTGCTCCGATGACCTTTGGCGTGAGGTAGACAATGGCTAAGGCCAGGAACCCAAGCGTCGCGGCTTGGGCCATCGGGGCACTCACGACATGTGGCAGAGCTGTCAGATTGACAAGCACGCCTCCCCCAGATTCATGTCCTAAGAGTGGACCGATTTGGAGAATAATGATAATGACACCAATCCCACTCATGAATCCTGAGATCACCGGGTATGGCACCAAACTGATGTAACGACCTACGCCAAGTGCCCCCATTAGGATGAGCAGGCCTCCAGCCATCATAACCGTAGTGAACGCTAAATGAGGCTCGTCTGAAAACAGCGTCAGCATACCCGCAAAGATGACGGTCATCGGTCCGGTTGGACCCGAGGCTTGAGCGGGAGTTCCCCCAAACAGGGCGGCAAAAATGCCGACGAAGATTGCGCCATAGAGTCCAGCAACCACACCGGCGCCTGAGGCCACACCAAAGGCCAAAGCCAAAGGAAGAGCGATCACCGCAGCAACGACTCCACCAAAGACATCACCTCGCAGATTATTAAAATGTAATCCGTGAATAAGTTTTGGCATCATGGTTTTCGATGTACGATTGTAGACAGCCTCATCCCAAAACGATGGGACATGGGGCCATTTGATTCAGACAGGCTTCCTAGACAAGAAGCTTAAGAGTACAAAAGACAAAAAGTGAATAATAGACCTCATACACATGATGGATGGGGTTAAGCCATACTTTGGCCTCAACGCTCTCCGTTTTGTATCCACACACAGCAAAATCTTTTACACCACGAACCCGTAACTCACGTTTGTCATTGGCTAACTGAATAACCGAGTTTCCGATTCTTCAAAGCCTGACAAACAGCCCTTGCACAACATCGATGTTTTTGATCATTTCAAGCTTGATAGAGAGAATTTATTTTGATCATACCCGTTTTTCATCATCATGCGCTTCGGAGTCACAATACAGTATGCCCAAGGACGAATAATAACGATGACTAGATTCACCTACAGAACAAGATCTCCTTGTCCCAACATAGGACCGTACCCTCTTGCACAGATGTTGCTTTTCGCTACAATATCATACCCTGCTCTCCAGCTGTGAATCAGAAGACAACAAGGATTCTATGGCACGATGCTTGCTGCGCATAAAAGCAACGCTCTCGTGATTGCATGAAAGAAAGACATTTTTCCACTGGTTGCTTCCTATACCCAATGTTTCCACTAATCTCATAAAAGACTATCCTCCTTTGAATGTTCTTCTCGAACTATTAATTCTGCTCTTCCTCGCTCGGCTATTCAGCGAGAGTGCCGAGCGCCTTGAGCAACCAGCTACCGTTGGTGAACTGACTGTTGGAATTTTGTTGGCCGCCGCTGCGACATTTTGGGGTACAAGCTTTCCATTTCTCGTCCAATTGACAACGAGCAAGACTCTTGAAGACATTGCCAATCTAGGGATTTTCTTTCTCGTTTTGTTAGCAGGGATCGAATCAAAACTTCAGGAACTTCGACAAAATTCACGTAGCGCCATTTTTGTTGCCCTTGGAGGTGCGCTTATTCCCTTGATATCTGGATTCATCTTAGGGTGGCTGTTTCTCCCTGAGTCAGAAGTGAAGTCCATTCAGGCATTTCTGATTGGCATTACCATGTCCATTACCTCTATTCCAGCAACCATTAAAGCCCTGACAGAATTTGGATTACTCCATTCTAGAATGGGTCAGACCATCGTTGGCGCAGCCATTGTTGACGATATTGTTGGCTTATTCTTGCTCGCTATCCTAACCTCGATGATCCAAACAGGTCATATACCAAATCCAATGGTTTTTATTGTTCTTCTGGGTAAAGTGGGCATCTTCTTCGGCATCACAATTGGTCTCGGCATCCATGTCTATCCAAAAGTGAGGCAAAGCCTCAAGGCTCTCAAAATGGCTGCCGTGGAGTTTAGTGTTCTGATGATTGTGGCCTTAGCCTACGGTCTTCTCGCAGAGGCTCTCGATATGCATTGGATTCTTGGAGCTTTTATGGCTGGCCTCTTTTTTGAGCCTAGTCGGGTCGGTCAGGAGACGTATCAAGAAATACAGTTGATAGTGACAGGAATCACCCAAGGTGTCCTTGGTCCACTATTTTTTATCTGGATCGGAACACACGTCGAGATTGCGACTCTCACAAGCATTCCCCTATTTATGGCGCTTCTTCTTTTAATTGCGTTTACTGGAAAGATCGTCGGCTGTGGTTTTCCTGCATACTGGGGTGGACTTGATCGTCGCAACGCAATGTCAGTCGGCGTCGGGATGAGTAACCGCGGGGCGATGGAGCTTATTATCCTGAGCATTGCCCTTGAGGCCGGCTTATTTGCGTACGGGAATCAGGACAACGTGATCGTCTCTCACTTATTCTCAGCCTTAGTCCTTATGGGTGTGATCACCACTCTCCTTTCTCTTGTCATTCTCAGACGAGTTCTTCCAAAATCTCCAACCTAATAACGATGCATTCATACACACTGACATATGACAAAATTGAGCTCATAGACTATCCGGCTTCAAGAGGTGCAGCTTATCCTGTGGGTAACACTGACTCTCAACCTCCTCATAGCATTTACCAAATGAACCATGGATTGATGACAGCGTCTTTAGGAATGCAAACCGATGAGTTTCACTCGTTTTTCGACGGCGCATCAAATGTCATAAGACTGGCGGGACGGTGGCTGGCATCTCACTCACCTGACCTGAATCACGCTTATGGGCACAAAAAGGTTGAAGCCCTTGCCGCAGCAGCTACTAGAGGCACGATACTTTTCCTTATTCAATTTTTTCAGTTCCTTACTTTGAGGCACATCAGACCAGCATTTGATTTGCCAACTACCACACAATAGGACAAACTTCTTCATCTTACCTGTTGTGATCATATTGACTGATAACCTAAGATAGAGAGATGAGATTCAAAAATTCCTCCTTAATGGTCTACCATCAGCATTCTGTTAATCAGATAGAATCACCACGTGAATCCTACCCTCATCATACTTATCCACATTCGCGACAATGACAACCGTGGCACGCCTTTTGCTCACTAATGCAACGGGAGCTTATGACTTTGAGGAAATCCAACAAGAAGGAATCATGAGATGAAATTGCTTATTGCGATAGACGGCTCAACTCAGTCAATGAATGCTGTTCACGCTCTTGCACATTTCAAACCCCCAGAAGAATTAACTCTCGTGCATGCCCTGACACTACCGGAATTAGACCATCCCATGATTACATCTGAATTTCGAGATCAGGTGCGTGATAAGATTGAGAAGAAATTACGTCAGGAAGGAAATGCCTTACTTTCCCAAACCGTTCAGGAATTACCTCAGGATTTTGGACCAGCCCAACACATTCATCAAATTGGCTCTCCAGCTCAAGTGATTCTCGAGACCGCACAGTCATCTCATCCTGACGTGATCATGTTAGGGGCTCGAGGGTTAGGACGAGTGAAGGATTCATGTTAGGAAGCGTGTCTCACCGTACCATGCTCCACGCGCCGTGTTCGACCTTGATTTTTAAAGGTCCTTTACCCTCTTTACGAAAAATTCTTTTGCCCGTTGAAGGAGAAGAGGATGCACAAATGGCATTCAAGTTTTTGGCAACACAGCCTTTTCGCAATCCTGTAGAGATACAATTAATGATTGTCTGGCCACAGCCTCAAACCCCTTGGCCTATTACCTTGGAACAAAGCAAGCAGTTAGAAGAACATGTAATTGCTCATACGCAAGAACAGCTCAATTCTCTTGCCGTGAAGCTTTGGAACATGGGGTATTCAGCAACGAGCTATGTTGGGTTAGGAGATCCTTCGTATGCCATCATGGAACAACAACATGCCAACAAGGCCGACATGATTATAATAGGCCCTCATGGACGACGAGGCATTTCTCGTTTCTTACTTGGAAGTGTTTCCCACAACGTACTTCATCAGGCTGACTGTCCAGTATTTATCGTACGCTAGGTCTCATATTCATCTCTTGCTCATCATTACCATGAGCATCAAATATTTGATTCATCATGAAGATATCATTCTATGGCGCAACGCGATCCGTGACAGGAAGTCGACATCTTATTCAAGCTGATAAGACTCGAATTCTTCTTGATTGTGGGATGTACCAAGGGCGCCGTCAGAAATCAGATCAGTTTAACCGTCAGTTAGGGTTTGATGGGAAACGTGTCAATGCGGTTCTCCTTTCTCATGCCCACATTGACCATTCTGGTGCACTACCTATCCTCGCAAAACAACAGTTTAACGGACCAGTCTACATGACAGATGCTACAGCTGATCTGACAGGCATTATGCTACAAGATTCAGCACGGATCCAGAAAAATGACTCTGCCTACATGAACAAAAAGGAACGTCGTCGTGGAACTCGACGTCTATTGCCCTATTACGATGCAAAAGATGTCCAATCCATCATTCAACAGTTCTCCCCAGTTCACTATGGCAAAACGATTCGTGTTTCACCTCGGATCGAAGCCAAATTTTATGATGCCGGTCATATTCTTGGGTCAGCTTCGATCTGGCTCAAACATACCCATCGCGGGGACTCTGTTTCCGTCTTGTTTTCCGGAGATCTGGGAAGAGCAGACATGCCAATTCTAAGAGATCCGCAACCTCCACCTGCCTGTGATGTACTAATTCTTGAGTCAACCTATGGTGACCGCGTTCATGACGAAGATCTCGAAACGATGAGACAGAAAGCACGAGCGCTCATAGCCCATGCCCAGACACATCACAGTAAGATTATCGTCCCGGCATTTGCGATCGGTCGCACACAAGAGTTAGTCATGCGGATTAAAGAGCTGGTCCAGGCTCATGAGATAGATCCGCTACCAATTTTTATTGACTCCCCATTAGCCTCAAAAGCAACAGACGTCTTCCGTCGTCATCCTGAATGTTTCGACCAGGAGACGTACCAGACATTTACCTCTCAATCTGATCCATTTGCAGCCAAGTACATTCACTACATCTCCTCTGTCCAAGAAAGCCAAGCCCTCAACCACAGGCAAGGTCTGTGCGTGATTATCTCAGCTTCAGGCATGTGTGAAGGTGGAAGGGTACTTCACCATTTGAAGCATGCCATCCAAGATGACCAGAATATCATTGCCCTAGTCGGATTTCAGGCTGAACACACCTTAGGACGCAAATTGATTGAAGAATGGGATATGGTTCCGATCTTTGGACGTCCTACTCCTCGGCGAGCTAAAATTGTTCGCTTCAACGGACTCTCAGCTCACGCGGATCGAAATGATTTGCTCGCCTATGTTCGTGCTATTGAGCCACCCCCCCGCCAAGTTTTTGTGGTCCACGGTGAAGAACGGCAGTCTTTTTCACGTGCCGCTGCTATTCGAGCAGAACACCAGAATATCCGTGTCACTGTTCCTGAGTTTGGCTCCACCCATCATATTTGAGCCACGGGAACATTGTTCGAATCTTTTTTCCCTAATCACATATTTTCTACGCATATCTGTGGAGTTCTGCACCATCGACCGATGAGCTTAGTGGGGCAACGTTCCTCAAGAGCAATTTGCCAATTCATAGTTTCGAGTGAAAATCCTTTATTTCTGTAACAAATAAGCCTTTCCAGCATCTGGAAAAGTGGCATGCGCCTTGCTGTGTATAAAAGATGAGACAAGGCAAAAACAGATTCACAGGATGTTCCATCACAAATAAAAAAAGATGGTGGACATGAACTCGCTAACTCGAGGGGATCCATTTCACGAATTAGACGATTTACGAAACCGCCTATCCACATTGTTTGGACGAGCGCCAATCAAAAACAGTGAAGAGAGCCGAGAGGCCATGCGAGTTGCGCAATGGGCGCCTCTAGTCGATATCTCGGAAGACGAGAAGGAATATCTGATTAAGGCTGAGCTTCCTGAAGTTAAGAGCGAAAATGTCAACGTATCAGTGCACAATGACGTACTCAGTATTACGGGTGAACGAAGGTATGAAAAAGAAGAAAAGGATAAGAAAGTACATCGCGTTGAGCGAGCCTATGGAAGCTTTGCCCGAACATTTACGTTACCAGAAGATGCGGATGCTGAACATGTCACTGCAGAGTCTAAAGATGGACTCCTAAAAGTTCATCTGCCGAAGACAGACAAGGCTAAACCTCAGAGCATTGACGTGAAAGTTCATTGAACATGAAGAGACAGACCAGACCTTGGTGGGTTAATCCGTAGTCAGGAGCAACTCACTGACGTCTACCTCTCTCTAGACTCTCACATGAAAGGTGAAAGGCTATTATTGAGTACGCGTGCAGTCCGAGAGATGTACCTTATATTCATTAGGCGAGAGTTGTAAGGAAACTGTGTATGAAACACATAATCAACCGAATCCTCTTCGCAACCGACATCTCCCAATCAGCCTTGCCTGCATTTCACACAGCCCTGACATGGGCAAACGCATGCGATGCGATGTTAGATATCGTTCATGTGATGGGGGTCATGCATGAAGTCGATCTCGATTCTGCAGTCGCCAATCGGTATATCAAGGGACAGCGAGAACGTCTCAAATCTGAGTTAGACCAACTGGCATCACAGGCAAATGAGACGCTATCCGCAGTTCATGTTCATATGCTTGAAGGTCTCCCTGTCAATATGATCGCAACATTTGCACAAACATCTCAGGCCGACCTCGTGATCACAGGAACCCATGGATGGGGAGGCATTAACCATGTGATGCTGGGGAGCGTTGCCGAGCGCGTGATTTGCCAAGCTCCGTGCCCTGTTCTTAGTGTTCGCGATGTGGAAGCTGAGAAGACAGCTTCCACTGACAAATTGAACTTCAGTGCCCGTGACTCTGCTCCTCGCCATATTCTCCTTCCTATTGACTTCTCAGACTGTTCTCTTGATGCCTATGAATACGCGGTCAATCTCGAGAAGTCCTTTGATACCTCAGTCACCTTGCTCCATGCATTGGGACCCTTTTCCTATAGTTTAGATTTCACCTTGAGTCGTCCAGTGGAGGATCGTCAACACCGAGAAAAAGTGAAATCACGTCTGGCCGACCTCACAAAGGCGTTCACCAGAGAAGGATTTAGAGCTAGTTATGTGATCAAGAACAAACCAGCGTCCGAGGCAATTATCGAGACACGTACTGAGTCAGGAGCTGATCTTATTATTATGGGAACACATGGCCATCGAGGGTTGCGACGTTTGATTATGGGAAATGTTGCTGCAGCGGTGCTTCGCCAATCTCCAGTTCCGGTCTTAACTGTCAAAAGTCAAAAATTCAAGCATGAATCTGAAAAACCAGCCCGCGAGAGCGTCCAAGCAACACACCTCTAGACCATAAAAGAATACTCTGAGTTCTTTAAGCAGGACACCTCTTCAGCAAATGACTGTCAATCCAGGCCTGGAAGCACTATTTGCTCGACCGAACAATCAGTCACGTGCTTCTGATTTTCAAATTCAGAGAGATCTCACACTTTCGAGGTGAGAAGACCACACCTCCAATACATGTGGCTCCTCAGATTACTTTGCTTTCTGATTCCTTCACAGCGCTGCACGTTTCGTCTCCACAGAAAATGCCAAACGCCCTTCTGACATCGACATTGTTGGAATGGGCTGCTCCATCGCTTCATGATGAACCCACGGCATGTTATCTCAAAAAGTAGCGCCACAAGTCAGATCACCGAGTTAATCAATCAGATGGAACAAACATAATCTTGTCTATCGTCTGGGGTACGATTACAATTACAATAGGGGCTGTCCTAGATAACGAGAGTTATCTTAGGATGGCTGGATGCGGAAGAG
>JAAHTH010002614.1_pt1 | contig 13462 bp, 10 predicted proteins | sample 6116091 | NCBI WGS metagenome assembly JAAHTH01 (sample SAMN13939990, study PRJNA603662) | sponge metagenome | isolation source: marine sponge | host: Mycale hentscheli | place: New Zealand | collected 2006
CCCCCCCCCACTCCCCCCCCCCTCCCCCCCCCCCCCTGTTTTTTTTCTTAGGAATAAAGATTCAGCATCCAATATTAAGCTACCAGTACCAAATTCTCTTATTCGGCTATTACTACCATCATGGTAGATTTCTAAATCTGAGCCTGTACCGAATATGGCTTTGTCATTATCGCCAAAGTTGATATCGCCTGTAGTTGTTAAACCTGTAAGAGTTCCAAGACTTGTAATATTAGGTTGAGCTGCTGTAGCAAGTGTACCTGTGATGTTTCCTGATACTGAAAGGGTACTGTCTAATGTAGTTGCACCTGTTACATCAAACGTACCTGCTATATCTATATTGGTATCTAGTTTTGCTGAAGTAACAGCATCATCTGCAATATCACCTGTAGCAATTGTTCCATCAGCAATCTTGGCACTGGTAATCGCACTATCGGCAATTTTTGCAGTGGTTACGTTAGCATCAAGTATCTTAGCTGTTGTGACATTGCCATCAACAATCGTACTTGTTGTTACACTATTTGATGTAGGTGCATTCACAGCAGTCTGTGACATGATTATTACTTCAATAGAAGTTGTGTTGATTGGTGCTGTATCAAAAGCTAGTGTTGTACCACTTACTGTATAAGTAGATTTATTCTGATAAACACCATCTATATAAACTTGTGTATTCAGTTCACTTGTTGGGTTTATGCTTAATGTGTAGTCGGTTGTTGAACCATTACCAGTAAAGCTATCTTGTACTATGCTTGAACCTGCTACTGCTGATCTCACATGGTAAATAACAATCTTTCTAGTATTAGCAGGTGCAGTATCAAATGTGACTGTAGTTCCACTTGCTACAAAGGTATCTTTGTTTTGATATACACCATCAATAAAGCAAACTAAATTATCTTCGTTAACTACATTGGTGCTTACACTAAATGCTCTTGTAGAACCATCACCAGTATGATTACTGGTTTCCATAGCTGCTGCTCCACCACCTGCGATTGCTCCCCATGCACCATTTTGATAACCTTCAAATTCTGCATTAGATGAGTTATATCTAAACATTCCATTTACAGGTGAGCCATTTCTTTGACCTGTTGTACCTGCTGGAACTTTAATAGAATCAGTGCCACCTAAAGTTAAATTAGCAAATGTAGGACTATCAGATGTTGCTACTGCTTGACCTATAGAAACTGCTGTGCCTGATACAGAAACCCCTGTACCTGCTGTAAGGGTTGTTATGTTTGCACTACCATCAAAGCTAACACCATTAATTGTTCTAGCTGTTGCTAATATAGTTGCAGTTGCTGCATTACCACTTGTATCTTGGTTTCCTGTAGTATTTACACCTGCAAGGTTGATATTAGCTGTTCCATCAAAGGAAACACCACCGATAGTACGAGCAGTAGCTAGAGCTGTTGCAGTATCTGCTAATGCAATACTTATATTAGCTGAACCATCAAAACTTGTACCACCAATAGTTCTAGCAGTCTCTAAGGTTGTTGCTGTAGAAGCATTACCTGTTAAAGCACCTGTGAACCCTGTTGATGTCAACATTCCAGTAGAAGGGTTGTAATTTAGTCCTGTATCAGTTTCTAAACCTTGTACACCAGTAGCACCATCTACAAATGTTAAATAAACAGTTTCATTGGTTGTGTTGTTTGCAATTACATTTATTTCAGCAATATCTATATTAGCTGTGCCATCAAAAGATGTACCACCTATGTTTCTTGCTGTTGCTAATGCAGTAGCTGTATCTGCAACTACACCTGATAAATTATTTATAAAGGTATTAGTAACCCTAGCATCAATAGCACTATTTGCTCTCGCATCTGTGTAGTAAAGATTTGTGTTTTCAGGAACAATTGAACTGTCAAGTGTTGTTGATACTGATTGATTAGAACCATTACCTAAGAATATTTTGCCATTGTTTAGATTTGGGGTTGCGTTTGTCCTACCTGCACCACCAACTTTAATAGAACCTGCACTTGCATGAGATCGTTGAACAATACCTATGTTTTGTAATAATGAAGATTCACCTGTTGGTGCTGTTGCTGTTAAACCACCTGCTGTTGTGCTTATAAATAAAATATCACCTGCACTAAAGCTAGATGTATTTAATCCTGATAAAGTACCGAATGTTACAACTACAACACTTGCGTTTAAGTTTGCATCAGCTTTAGCCAATCCAAAGCTAGGCATTTTAGAAGTAACATCTGCATCTGCTTTAGAAACAATAGGTGTATTACCTGATATTCCTGATATATAAACTGCATCACCTTTGGTAAGGGCTTCACCTGCTTGTGCTGTAAATTCTGTAGCACCATTAATATTACCAATAACATCTGCTGTTACTGTATTAAATGTGACATCACTACTTGTCGCTACTGCTTGACCAATAGCTACTGTTGGGGTTGCACCTTCACCACTGTTATTAGATAGAGTTACACCAGTACCTGCTACAAGGCTTTCTACATAATCACCTGTTGTATCAGTACCAAGAGCTACGCTGTTGGCTTGTATAGTGGTTGATAGGGTAGCATTACCAGTACCATCAAAAGAAGCTGAACCTACTACATCACCTGATAAAGCAATAGTCCTTGATGTTGCAAGGGCAGTAGCAGTAGCAGCATTTCCTGTAGTATCTTGATTACCAGTTGTGTTTACACCTGCTAAATCTATGTTTGCTGAACCATTGAATGATACTCCACCTATGGTTCTTGCTGTTTCAAGGGTTGTGGCAGTTGATGCGTTTCCTGTTAATGCACCAACAAATGCTGTTGATGTTATAGAAGTTGCTCCAGTTACTACACCTGCATCTATTACTATTGCACCATCTAATACTATTTGCTGTCCTGCTAATGGTGTAATGTTTAAATCAGTACCTGCTGTTGAGGATATGGTATTACCATTAATATTTATGTTATCTACTTGTAGAGCAGTTAAAGTTCCAAGACTTGTGATATTACCTTGTGCTGCTGTTTGTATTGTGCCTGTTAAATTACCAACAACATTACCTTCAAGGTTAGCTACTAGGGTTGCTGTTTGATAACCTGTTCCACTAGTATTGACTGTTGTGGTTGGCTCTGCTTCTAATAACTCAAAAAGTTTGTATTTACCACTGTCGTTTTGATCTCTGAATAAACCTGTAAACTGATTTGTAGAACCTGATGCTCTGTATTGACCATAGAAACCAATATCTAATGAATTAGCTGTATTGTCTTTTGCTAATTTAATTAATGGGTCTGTAACATGCAGTTCATTAGTGTCTGTTGTGGTGGTTGTTCCATTTACAGTCAAATTACCTGAGATCGTGACATTATTAGGTAATCCAATTGTTACTGTTGCATCTTCACTACCTGAACCTGTTACTTCTATTTCATTTGCTGTTCCACTAATTCCTGACACATAATTACCAGTAGTGTCTGTTGCAAGAGCCACGCTATTTGGTTGAATTGCTGTAGTTAGGCTTATGTTACCTGTTCCATCAAAACTAACGCCTGAAGCCACGACATCACCTGCTAGGGCGATTGTACGACCAGTTGCTAAAGCAGTAGCTGTAGATGCATTACCACTTAAAGTTGCTGTGACTGTTCCAAACTCTACATCATCTGTAGTTCCGACTGCTTGACCAATTGATATGGTAGGTGTAGCTGTTTCACCACTATTGTTTGCTAATGTGATACCTGTTCCTGCAACTAAACTAGAAACATAAGAACCAGTAGTATCTGTGCCTAATGCGACACTATTAGCTTGAATTGTTGTGGATATTGATATTCCTGCTGTTCCATCAAAGTTTGCAGTACCAACAACATCTCCTGATAGTGCAATGGCTCTAGCTGTTTCTAATGCTGTTGCTGTGCTTGAATTACCAACTAAAGCACCTGTGACTTGATTAAATACAACATCATCACCTGTACCTACACTTTGACCTATTGCAAAGGTTACACCATTACCTGAAGCTGTACTTGTTACACCAGTACCACCAAGCAAAGATAAAGTCTCTGAATCAAGGTCAATAGCAATAGTTGATGAGCCATCTGTGATATCAAGGTCTTGTGCAGTAATATTCGCATCTACATAAGTTTTAATTGCTTTAGCTGATGCAATAGTAGTATCAGTAGCAGCAACACTACTTAGGTCAGTATCTAAAACACCTGATTTAAGATTATCTAATTCAATGTTAGAAACTGTGTTGTTATCTACATCTATTGTCTTGTTTGTTAATGTTTGGCTTCCAACTAGAGTAGCAACAGTGGAATCAATAGCAAAAGTGACTCCATTACCTGATGCTGTGGAATCTATACCTGTTCCACCTAATAAGGAAAGTGTTTCACTATCTAGGTCAATGGCTATATCAGTAGAACCATCTGATACATCTAAATCTTGTGCTGTTATGTTTGCATCAACATAAGCCTTGATTGATTGCTGTGATGCAACCTTAGTAGCTGAATTACTAGAAAAATCATCTTCATCTAAAAAAGCACTACCTGAAACAGATGTATTTAACACACCATTGTTTATTACTGGTGCTGTTAAGGTTTTATTAGTTAATGTTGCTGTTGTGCCTGAAAAATATGTGTCTAGCCTTGTTACAGCTAATTGTTTCATAGTTCCATTGTCATTTACTATGAATTGGTCTGCATCTACTAAAATGACTGGACTTGCACTGGTATCACCATCTAAAACATTGATCTCTGTACCTGTTGTAGTAATAGCTATAGAGCCATTAAGTTTTGGTGATGTTAAGGTCTTATTTGTTAAAGTATCGGTTGTTGCACGACCAACTAAAGTGTCTGAACTTGTTGGTAGTGTTAATGTACCTGTATTAGATATCTGTGCAATTACTGGTGTAGTAAGTGTCTTATTTGTTAGTGTCTGTGTTCCTGTAAGCGTTGTGACAGTGTTATCTATTGCAAGTGTTATGTTATTACTACTTAGGCTAGAAGTTAAACCTGTGCCACCTAAGATTCCTAATACTTCAGAGTCTAAATCTATAGAACCATTGCTAGAACCATCAGTGATGTCTAAATCTTCAGCAGTGATTGCAGATTCTACAAATGCTTTGATAGATTGTTGTGAAGCTACAGCAGTTGCACTGTTTGATGAGAAATCATCTTCATCAAGAAATGCTGAACCTGATAATGAACCATTTAATACAGGTGAAGTTAAAGTCGGTGATGTGAGTGTTTTGTTAGTTAATGTTTGTGTACCTGTTAGGGTAACTACTGTTGCATCTATAGCAAAGCTAACATTATTGCCACTGGCAGTAGAACTTATACCAACACCACCTAATAAACCTAAAGTTTCGCTATCTAAATCAATAGCTATGGTTGTTGTGCCATCTGTTATATCTAAATCTTGTAAAGTGACCTGTGCATCTACATAGGTTTTAATACTTTGTTGGGTAGCTAGTGCAGTAGCACTATTTGAAGCCATGTTATCTTCATCTAGTATTGTGTTTACAGTTGTGCCACCACCATTTAACTGTAAGTTATATATTTTTTGTGTAAGTGCTTGGGCTTCTGTTGTATCTGAAGCTGTCCATGTTGTATTGGCATTGTCATAAATAAGAACAGCACCATTATTAGTTGCACCTGCTGTATTTTGGTCAATAGCTCTACCCATAATAGAACTAGGACCAGCAAGACCTTGTGTGCCGACAGTTGTGACTGTTATTCCGCTTGTACTTGTTATTTCAATTTGATTAACTGTACTTACACTTGTAACAGTAATGGAGTCTACTGTACTCATGTTGTGATGTTCCTTCTTATACTATAAGTACCTTCTATTAATCTTGTTACAACAGCAGCACCACTTGTGATCTCTATATCAAAAACACCATCATCAGGCTCTAAACCTGCTGTATCTGTTGCTGAGATTGATAATGTGACTGTACCTGCTGCACCATCTATGCTCATACGACCATTTGATGTGGTAAGTGAAAGTATTGTGTCTGTAGCTGTTGGGCTTTCTTTTAGTGACATTGCACCAGTAAAACCAATAAGACTTATTGCTGCTCCTGCTGAATCTTTAAGCGTGAGAGTCTGACCAAATGTTGCTCCCTGCTCTATAATAAAATGATGATATCCTGCACTCATAAAAACTTCCTATAAATTGCATGGTATCTACCATATAGCTTCTGCTTCGTTAATCATAACAAAGAATTTATTAAGATGCTTTCTTTGTTGTTTTCTTTTTAGTAGTTTTCTTTTTTGCAGTAGTTTTCTTTGGAGCTTCTCCACCTTCCCATGCTTCGTTTACATCAGGAGTTGATGGGTCATCTGCTTGTAATTGACCTTTTTCGTTTCTTGCTCTTTTAACTTCTTTAACTTCTGCTTCAACATCTAGTGTTTCTTCAACAGAATCTACTTTAACTTCCATAGCCCAACCATTATTAATAAATGTGTCCATGACTGAATCTTGCCATGCACCTTGAGAATCAATGATCTCGTTAGCTTTATAAAGTCTTACTTCAGTTCCTTTCTCATTACTTGATGCTGGTTTTGGAACTATTATTTTAAATTTTCTTGCCATTTTTATTTACCTAAAAAGGGGGGAAATGAATCCCCCCAAAGTTTGCTCAATTAAGCGTTATGGATAGTGTTTGACTTAGGAGCAACACGAGGTCTGCTCTTTACAATCACGCCACTAATAGGCGTACCATTTGAATGAGTTCCAGTTTTAGCTAGAACTAATCTTAAATAGCGTTTACCACCTACATATCCAACCTGCCAATCTCCACCAGTAGTTCCTGGGTCGCCATCAGTTGTGCCATCTAGTTTTAACCAGATACCACCTGCTGCGATAGTCCCATTAACGATATCAGCTTGAACTAAGTCAGTCCAAGTAGAATCATCATCAGAATGTTCTAGGGAAACTTCAAAGTAGATTGAACCTGAAAGAGTATCTCCTTCTGCTCCAACATCTACAATTGCAGTTGCTTCTTCAAACCCTTTTAAATCTACAGTAGTACCATTAGCACCTGCAGTTTTAACAGCGTTGATAATTGAGTTACTTACGACAATATTATTTGTTAAATCTTGCATAATTTACTCCTTATACTGAACATTTAAGTTTAGTGATAGCTTCTGCTTGAACTATTTGACCACCTACTCTCTTTCTAGCAATGTATCTTACATTACCAGTCGTAGCTTGTGTGAATGGGTCTCTTAGAACAGCTAAGTTCACTCTGTCAACAATCATATACGCCCTTCTGAAGTCACCATACGCTACTGGGAAAGTGTTTGCACCTTCACTTGGCATATCAGTTGCTTCTACATAAGGCTGTCCAAGAATAGTATTTGTAACACCACCTTGTAATGACATACCTGCTTGGAACACATACTGACCTGCAGTATCTTTAAGTTTTCTAATTTTCGCTAATGATGCTCTGTTAAAAACAAAAGTACCATTTCTTGAATAATCAGACTTAATGTTGTGTACAAGTGAGATAAGTCCATCAGCAGTAATTTCATCAGCATCTCCTGAATTTACATGTGAAACACCTGAGTGATCCATAAATCCGTGTGGTTTACCAACTGAGTTACCAGTAACAAACGCAGTACCTTCAGCTTTTGCAAATTGCTCTGCAAATTCTGATTGCATTTCTGCTTCTATGTCAAATACTGAGTCTTCTAAGTCTTGCTCGGAGATATCCACTAATGCATACATTTCGTGTGCAGGGATTTCTTCAAGTCCTACTTGCCAACCAGTAGTTTCACTTCTAGTGCCACTTTCTGATACCCACTGTGCTGCAAACTGTCCGTCTCTTTTTGGGACTTGTATGCTTCTAGCACCAGTAGAACGAACTCTAGCAATACTTCTGATAGGTGAAATTTCTGTAATTGTTTTTAACAATTCTCTCACATATTCAGGTGGTGCTAAATATCCGCCAGTTGAGTCATTGCTGACTGTTAATGCTTTCTTTTCAGCTACGTCAAGGCCTTCTAGTCCTTTTCTGCAGTAAGTATCAAAAGCGTTTAAGTATTCATCAACTTGCTTAGACTCAAAACCAGAATTTGGTCTTGTTACTACAGTTTGTAGTTCGTCTATTTGCGATTTGATGTCCTCGGCGTTTTTTTGTGCAACAGTAAGTTTCTGATTCATGTCTTCATAAGAATCCATTTTGGCTTCTAATTTAGATATTTTCTCATCAACGTATGATGTACTTTCGCCTTTTTCTATGTTTTCCAGTCTTTCGTCGTTTACTTTTTTAAATTCGTTAAAAGTCTGACCTAAGTCTGAAATAGCATTTTTTACATCTTCCGACATAATAATCTCCTATTAAGATTTAAGGGTTAAGGTTAAGTTCTTTATGGCATCTACCAAATCAGTACTCGTTTCAACATCTCGTTGAACAAACACATGTGTGACAGCTTTTGCTGCCATCTTTGCTTCTGAACGAGAAAGATTGAAAGCATCACGCATCCCATTTTCCCACTCTCTTATAGAAATCTCTTGACCCTTCACAGAACGCACAGTTGCCTGTGGATTCATTGGGAAAGTAACAAGGCTGACTTCCATTAAGTCTACTTCTTTAATAATACGCTTGTTCGCACGTTTATCGTAAGAAACTTCTTGAGGGTTTATTTTAAAACCTATTGAAAGGCCATCTAATGCTCCCATCTTTAATAATTCATATGCTTCTGCACCTGCTTGTGTTTTAAGAGCAAGTCTACCTTTCACAACTAAGCCATGATCATCTTCTTTTATCTCGTCAAAGACTCCTATCGGCATATCTGATTTGTGTTGATATAAAAGTTTTACACCTTTGTTGGTTCTTCTTCTAATTGACTTTTTAAAAGCACCTTTTTCTATAACATCGTTACCAAGGTCTTTATTGCCAAATACAGATCCATAGCCTTCAAACATACCATACTCTTCATCAGCATTTCCTTCGTATGCTTTAAGTTGTGATTTTACTTCAACAATATCTTTATCTTCGTATTTCATATCATCAACAGTTTCTTCAGTATCAGGTTCGCTTTTACCGAATTCTATTGTGTAAGAGTCATCAGTTTCTATAACTGACCTTATGTGTTTTTCATCATTCTGGCTAGAATCTTCGTGTGAATCGTATTCATTAATACTGACATTAAATGTTTGTTCTGAATTAGTATATTCATTAGACATATTTTGTCTCCGTATAAGCTGTAATAAGTTTGTACCATTATGGCACTTTTATCTACATATAGTAATGCAAATGTTATACAAGCACAATATATACAGATATTTAACTAATTAATATATTATTCCAAAAAGGGTTTACATTTTAATAAACAAGTTATATACTTAATTCATAATTTGATAAACAGCCTTAAATGGCAGGAAAATAAAATGATAACAATATACCACGCTAGAGAATTCATGAACAACGAAATGCCTTACTTGAAGGTTGCCAGTGTTAATACAGTTTCTTTACAACACGCTTATAGATTGAGTAACAACATTGATGAAGCTTGGATTGATAACTCAGATGTAAAACTAGAATGTAAATTAGGTGCAGGTGTTACAGGGCTAAGGTCAACTTCATCAGGTGATGTAATGATAATTGATGAAGGTACAGAAAACGAATTAGTATACTTCTTAGTTCCTATGGGGAATGGTCCAAGAGGTAATAAGCTTTACGAGAATAGAGGAGAAACAGAAGTAATAGATAACTTTGATATTAATGGATTCATGTATAACGGTAATCATAAAATCTATTCTAAAGATGGTAAGCTTATGGCTACATTTAAGAAACCTTCTAATCAGGAGGTTTCATAATGTTAGGAATTAGAAAACACGATAAAGGATTATATCAAGGGTTTTCAATGACTTTTGAAAATGGGTATGAGATTTCCGTACAGTTTGGTGTAGTAAATTATTGCTCAAATAAACATCTAGCAAGAAGTAATCAGAATGTTGAAAACAAATGTGCTAATTGTGAGACAGCAATCTTTAAACCTAATGGAAAGTTTTTAAAATATAAAGGAGATGATGTTCAAAGCTATCAAACATCAGATGATGTTGCTAAAACTATAGCCTATATTCAGACACTTGAATCTAATAACTATGGGAGGGTATCTAAATCCTAGAGTTGTTGTGGAGAAAGCTACCCACGATGTATCACTAGGCTTACGACCTGCTAGGTAGAGTAGGTATGGTTTGTTAGTTCCATATTAAAGACTAGCATTTATTCCATATCACGTTCATCAGCATAAACAATTACACACCTACAGTTTATAACATTAGATGCACCGCCTTTAGAATCACCTGCATAACCCATAGGAACACCTCCTACTGTAAAGTCTTCATTCATATCTACTATTTGACCATTAGCTTCTGCATGTGCAGACCTAGTTCTTTCATCATTAGTTGCTACCCACTTTTTAAGCATCTTAATGCCTGTATCTTTTTGTACTGTCAGGTGGTATGAATGATTTGCAAAAGATGCCGCGTTATGTGTTTCTGTTCTTGCTATAAGTGCCGCTCTGCTTCTAGTTATTATTGTCATCTCCTTACTAACTAAGTTAGCTATGCCTTCTAATGTCATACCTGCTAATCTACCTTCTTCTATTTTTTTTGATATTTGATTAGCCATTCTTGAACTTATACCGACTAGTATTAACTGTCGTGTAGCAAAGTATTGAGCAACCAATGCTTCAAAGTCAAAGCTTCTACCAAACACAAAAGCTTCATCTTCTTTCCTGTTCATCATGTAGTTATCTTCGTTATTTTTATATATAGCCTTAAACACCCTTCTGTAATGTGACATTATTAAAGGTATAAATTCTTCATTCAATCTTTGTTCAGCTACTTCAGGTGTAAAATAACCAAACTCTTTATATGTGAATAATTGTGTATTAATAAACTTACGGAACAATGTCGTTAGTGTTCTATAAAATCTTTTTTCTAAATTGTTTCTTAATACTGATTGCTTACGTGACTCTCTTAAGGCATCTACTCTCCCCTGCCTGAAAGTATTAAACTGTTTTAGGTTAGTTTGCACTAAAGTTTTCTAAGAGTAGCGAATCTATGCCCTACGATTACATCAGATGGTTCACCGCCTTGGTAGACTACTATAAGTGCGGCAGGATTATCTTCTGTTGCGTTTAAAGTGAAATCAGCATTAGGTACTTTCAATGTACCGCTTTTTACAATACTTTTTATTTTACCTCTAGCTCTACCTCCTGAACTATTCCAAGAAACCATATCACCTACTTTAAGACTACCTGCTTCTGCTTTCCCATCAAGTTCGTTTTGTATTTGATTTCTAACTTTCCTAGACCACCCAAAACCTGCGTCACCACCCCACAATGCCCAAGCAATCCTTCCTGCACTTGGATAACCTTTTGAACCTTTTTTAAATCCTTGACCTTGTTTGTCAACTTCGTGCCTTGAAAAATAACTAAACATTCTTTTAACTGTATCGGTAGATAAGTTTTCTTTGTTTATCAACTGGTTTGCTCTACCACCTCCTATTTCAGTTCCACCGCTCTTGAATTCTCTACGCCTGTTCAAACCTCTTTTTGCTTCAGTTGCCATAGCATCAGTAGGTACTGTGTTTATATCTGATAATGCTTTTTCTTCTTGTATAAGAAAGTTTATTTCTTTATCAACTTCATCTTCATCTACATATTGATCTAAATCTTCTTGATTCAGTGGGTTTTCTACTTCAGGTACATCGTCATCAGTCAAAGGAAATAAGTTAGCTGATATATATAATCCGTCTGCACCATCTATTGGTGATAGACCTATAGATTCTCTTGCTTCGTTTCTTGTCATAATACCTTCACGAACTGCACTAGTAACATTTTCATATGTCTTGCGTTTTCTTTCTGCTAATGCAGGTATTGAATCTATATCAAATTTTAAGCTTAATCTATCGTCATACAAAGGAACCAACCATTCATTTAAGTCTGATTCAATCTTTCTAAGGTGTGGAATAATAGTTTCCTCATACAAGGCGAGTCTTGCTTCTGATACATTGGCATAGGTCTGAGCATCGGGTACTCCTACAAGCTGCGAGGGGACTCCAAAACATAAGGCTATGTCAGTTGCGGCCATGTTCTTCAATCTATGAAAGTCCCTATCTTTAGGAGTTAAGCCCATTTCTTTCCAATCAAAATCCCCTTCACGTAACATAGGTCTACCTGCATTACCTGCTCCACTAAATCTATTATTAAGGTCTGTAAGTAATTGTTGTCTTTGAGATTCTGTTAGGTTTACAGCAAAACCTGCGTCGTCTTGTGGCTTGAATATAACAGCACCACTTGGTCTAGCACCGTTATTGAGTAAGTTCACATTGTGTTTACTAGACATATTAAATTGATCTACTTCTACAGCGGCCGCACTCATTGGTGAAAGTCCATAATAATCATCAAGAGGATTCCACAGTTTTACATGCTTAACTTCGCTAAATCCATTTAACTGGTCAACTTGATAAGTGTTTTGTACTCTACCGTTCAACATATATTCATATCTATCAGGTATAGCGTTACCGCTACTTTTAATTACTATTCTATCAGGTCTTAATTGATGTAATTCTTTAGTTGCTACTAACTCACTACCTAATTTAAGGATATAAGCGTTACCACTAAGCAATACATAACCGAAAAGGCTATTAAAAAACTCTGAGTAGGACTGAAGAGGGTTAGGTCTGTTAAGTAGGTTAATGATTGGGTGTTGTTCAACAATTTTATCTCCATTTTTCAGAAGTAGCGGTACAGCACTTGCACCTTTAGATATTTCGTTAACACATCTATAAACAATAGCATTTTTTAGATATCCTTCTTTTGCTAAGTCTTGATATTTGTAAATCTTCGCTTCTTCTGTTCCAACTCCAAAGTAACCCATCATGTTTGAGTTTTTTTGTTCAGTTGGTTTTGTTGTAAATATATTTTTGATGTTATCTAATATTGCCATTAGCTTATTCTCCAGTTTACTTGTCCCCTAGACTTGCTTAATTCAGTTAATCCCCAAACTAAAGCATCTAATCTATCGGGTGAACTATTTGTATCTCCTGTATAACTGCACATCTGTGATTCTAACTCAGGTAACACACCCATGTGATGCACCCTTCTCTGTTCATACAACGCTGATATAGGTTCTGCTCTTAAAATCTTACCTCTTGTAGCTCTTACAGACCTGTAAGCAACATTAGGGTCAATATTTCTTATCAACCTTTCAACTAAGTCACCGCCATTATTTGTCTCAGCCACTATCCTATCTGCATCCCATTCATAAAAAGCGTTAATTGCTATTCTACCCCATTTATCTGCTTTATGCCTACCGCTTAAATCCTCTAATACATAGAATTCGTTATTATAATCTTTACCTACAACCACTATACCAGTTTCATCTGAATTTGCATTAGCAGTCACTGCAGGGTCAACGGCTACTATTATCTGTGTGAGTTCTTTATCAACGTCATCTGATATCCTCCCTCCTACAATTCATTGGTTGGCCCCCCACGGGCCCCCCCGGGGTCCCC
>JAAHTH010002618.1_pt1 | contig 13448 bp, 8 predicted proteins | sample 6116091 | NCBI WGS metagenome assembly JAAHTH01 (sample SAMN13939990, study PRJNA603662) | sponge metagenome | isolation source: marine sponge | host: Mycale hentscheli | place: New Zealand | collected 2006
ACTCTTTGATAAATATCTTTAAATGATTCATTTGAAAAAGGATCAATACCTGTTTGTAAATAATTACTAAATATTTTCGACCCAGCAAGAGAACCTCCACTTCCAGAATCTAAAACTTCGGACCCTGTATTGTTTTGCGACTCCTCGCTCGGATCCTTTTTTTCCGGGGAGTCTTTTGTCTTTACCTCGACAGCTTCTGGTGCTTTATAGCCAGTAGATGTTTTCCACTCTTCTATTCTTCTCTTCATCTCTGTAGGATCAAGAGGAGGTTGAATTGCTTGTAATTCCTGTACTTTTTCTATTAACAGCATTTAATTAAATTTATAGTTGGTTATCGTCAATGAACTTTTGAGCTTTAGCTTTTTTAGCCTCTGCTAAATCAAACACAGCAGCATCTTCTTTAACTGTAGGAAACTGATTTGTTAAAAATGGTTTTAAATAATTGTTCATAAAGTATTCCTTGTATTTGCTTTCAAATAAAACTTTTTTATCTTGAGACAATGGTAAATCTTCTTTATAAGACCAAGCGTTTGAACCAGCGTTAGCGTTCTGCATCATTTGATCATCTTCATCTACACTAGTGCCTTTAGATATGTAAACGTTCCACGCAGCTACAACCTCTTGCTCTTGTTGTAGCATACCAGCTACTTCAGCGTTTATGAAAGGATCAGATTTAAGTTTTATTTTATTCATGTCAAACTTAAGTATGTTTCTACCCTTGCCTCCACCTATGTCTATTATCTCATAATCAAAAGTGCCATCAGGATTTTTCATAATAAACTCTTCTGATATTTTAGCTTGAGGACTTAGTTCATCTTCTATTACATCTTTTTGAGAAAACAAACCAACCTTAGTTAAAAGAGATTGCATTAATTTTGTTATATTAGGTGTTTCTGCTATTAAATCTATATCTGAATTTTTTAAAGATTTTAAAGCGGTGCTATTTATTATCAAAGGCTTTGTAAACAAAGGCCCTTCAAAAATTATTTCTTGACTTCCGTCTTGAAGTAAATTAAGAGTAACCATATAGCCGTCGTTTTTGGAAAAGCCTGCTTTGCTATTCATTATAGAATTAGCTACTAAATATTCGTAATTATTGTTTACATCGTAATTCGGTGTTTCTGTAACTGATAGCTCACCTATTATGTTTTCTAAAAAATCTACTGTTAACTGCGGAGATGCATTTAACTGTTGCAGCATTTTATTTTCTTTGTAGCAAGAAGGATCTTGGCATGTTTTATTTTTTATTGCCATTTTTAGTTTAGCATATATAACGCTAGTACCTTCGTAAGCTCTTTCAAGTATATTATAACTGTAGTCAGACGTGCTAGAGATAAAACCAGTGTCATAAGCTATAGCGTTGCTGTCGTTGTATTGTTTTAATACAAGGTTATTTAATGTGTTTTTATCTTCCATTTTTTAATATTAACGTGGCGCAAATGCAGATGCGGCTATTGAACCTACCGCACCTATCATTCCTGTAGTGGCTGATGTTTGATCTCTTCGAGCTTGAGCTTGAGCTTGAGAGGCGGCCCCAGCTAAAGCAGCATGCCTATTAATTTTAGCGTTTTGTCTATCTTCTTTTGCATTAAACATAAATTGTTTTCCTGCAGCGTCTGCAGCTTGTAATCTTTGAGCTTCTGACATTTTTATACCTTGAATTCTTTGCTCTTCTGCTAATCTTTTGTTTTGTAATTCAAGTTCACCTTCTGCTTTTAGTTTTTCGTTTGCAACCTCCTGTTGTTCTATACTAGCGGTAACTCCTTGTTTAGACTTTAAAGCCATTTGTGCTAAAGCGGTGGCTCCACCTGCGCCAGCGCCACTAGCCACCATTGAGTCTAGCGTGCTTGCTAAAGATAAATCGGCTTCTTCTATTTGCATTTCAGCCGCTTTTGTAGCAACACCTAAATTAGCAAATGGATTTGTCATTTCATCGGTTAGATTTTTAGCCATTCCAGCTACGCTTTCTGTATTAGCGTAAGGATTTATAATTTTTTGTCTACTTTTTTCTAGACTATTCACCTTAGCCATGTGTCTTCTTCTTTCTCTAGCTGCTCTTTCTGCTGCTCTTTTTGCTGAAGAACGCCCCATAATTCCACCGATTATACTAGCGCCTGCACCGATACCTGCTGCTACTACACTCATATTATTTGTTTTTTAATTTTAAATATTTTTTCATATTTTCTATGCTAATTTCAGGATCATCAAAATCTTTAGCCACTATATCACCAAGAGTTTCCTCTACGTTGTCTTTGTCTGTGGCGTGTACTGTTATCCATACTGAATCCTCATGTATAAATATTATTCTTTTAGTACCTGGATCTGTTATACCGTGATAAGGAGCTTTAATTTTTGTTATACCATCTTGAGTTAACACTGATATTTCTCCTTTTAATACAAAATAAGGATGTTTTTTCTTATGTATTCCAGTAGAAATTATTTGACCTTTAGGCATAAATATTTCTCTAATATATAAGCCATCTGCAAAAGTATGTGTTAATGGATTAATTTCGTTTGCAGATTCACTCATTCCAGGGTTTTTAGGATCTCCATATGATCCTTCTATATCTAAGAGTTGTTTTTCAAAAAGCATTATGTTGTTTCTAAAATGCTCTATTTTTTGTATTTCTTTCAACTCTTGTTCTGTTAAAGTGTTTTCCATTTAATTAAATTTAATAAGAAGATTCTACAAACTCAGTAGACACTGCAAACAGCTCGCTGTTATTGCTATAGCCTCCGTTGTTTTTTGTTAAAAACACTGCTGTAGCTGTAAAACCTTTTACGCCTGATATTGAGTTGCCAAATACAACCTCTCCTTGCGATGACAAAGAAGTATTAATTAGATTAGAAAAATATTTATCTTCTTTCTGTTTAAACTGGTTTTGCAAATATTGATTATCCATTTGTGACAAACTAGTAGGCATTACAAAAACACCTACAGGCATAGCTCTATCCTGTCCTGTGCTAAAAGAAGATAAAGACCAATCGCCTTGACCTTCGTAGTTTATAGTTTTAAAGTTTTTAGAAACAGAAGGATTTGTATTAAATATAGATGTTATTGTAGAGTTGTACTTAGCATTATAAAACTGTGCTCTACTTACGGTTTTTGAATAGTGTCTATATATACCAGTGGCTTTTGTAGTATAAAAATTATTTCTTATACTAAACATGTTGTTAGGCACATAGCTGTATCTACTAGTCCAACCATTTACTCTTTCATCAAAGCTTAAAGTATTAGCTGTTTTTCTAGGAGTTTGAATGCTTAACGTGTAGCATTTGTTGTGTATATCAAAACCACCAAGAACTAAACCTCTTGATCCTACATCGCCTAAATTATCTCTAAAATAATCATACATGCCGTAGTTTGATATCTCAGTAATACCATCTAGTGATAACCTTAAAACAGCGCCCTTATCTGTATCTACAAAATACTTTTGATATCCATAAACAGCAAAGCTTTCTGGATTTCTGCTTATACCAAACTCTCCGTTATAAGCGCTTATACCTCCAATTACAACGTTTGATGCGGCGGTTAATGCTTGACCTTCCTGTGTGTATATAGCGTCTTTATCTATTAGCGCTCTACTAACTTTTCTTTCTTGGAAAATTATTAAATTAGTATCTTCTGTGTATAGTTTTTGTATTGCACCATTAGCTATATTAACAGCTCTTGTAATGTCCTCTGCAACAGAAAACTGATTAGTGTTATTAGTACCTGTTTTAGAATTGTAAATACCAGAGTAAATCATAGCATTCGTTCTAATCTCACCAGCCTTAACATCGTCAACAGCATAGGCCTTAACTCCAAAATCAACAGTAGTATTGTTGTATCCCCCTCGTATTCTAGCTTCTTCTATATACCAATCTGAATTTGGTTCAGGATCTATAAGAGACCGGTAGCTTTGAGGTATATTTGTAAAATCTTCGATAGGTCCAAAGTTAATATCTGGGTTTCCAGATATAGTTGGATTTGGAACTGTGTTTAAGGTAAAAACGGTATCACTATTTCTTTTTATTATGAATCCTTCGTAGCTTTCGTCTTGTCCAGCTGCTGTATAGTCTATAGAAACCTTTTGTCCTACATTCATTTGAGTAACAGTAAGTGTATTGGATACAGTTATTTCAGCACCATTTTGAGACGCGAAACTTCCTACTGCACCTCCAGTAGTGGCGCTTGGCAAAACATCAGCGATACACTGTATCTTCTTTAACCAGAAAGAGTTATAATATTTAAGTTCTATTATAGCGGCCATATATTATTAATCACTTGTTTTAAAAAATTATTACTAAAATCTGTTAGGAGGATTTTCAAGCCATGGTGTAAAACACTCTGATGCACCTGTATTTGGATCTGTTGCAAAAACACTTCCAATCGCATACTCTAGTCTGTTTAAATAAGTAGAAGTAAGAAGCTTATTACCATCTGCGTCTATTACTGGGTTTGCCGTAAATTGCCCTTGAACTAACTGTTGGTTTACACTGTTGAAATATATAACATTATCATCTTCTTTTGTTATTTGAAAATATTTTCCAGGTGTTGTAGGCGTATAAACAAAAACTAATTCAGGATCTGTAAAAAATAGTTCTGAATATTCAGGCAGTTTAGAACTAGAATAAAGAACTACTGAGTTTTCAGGCATGGGCTTGCCACAAGTAGGATCATCAGAACCTAATAAATCTGTTATTTGTGGAGGTGAATCAGATATAACCCAGTCATCTACGGTTGATTCTCCCTCAGCCTTATTACTTATAGCTATTATATATTGACCATCTGTAATTGTAGGTCCATTACAATAAAAAGTCCCTGTACCTCCAGATCCAGGGCAACTTTGAACTTTGTAGTAATCACCGACATTTATAGCTACTCCACCTGTAGGTATCCCAGATGTGCTACAAGTGTATATAGAACCAGCAGGATCTGCTGTAATACAACTCAAGATAAGCTGACCAGCTGACAAAGAACCAGTATCATTAATTAACATTGTGCCTTTGTTTTCGAATACACCAGCCGCATATTCTTGTGAGTTTGTAGGGGGAGTAGGTAAAGGATTAGAGGGCTCTTGCAAGTGGTGTAAATCATCAACTATAACGTCTGACTGAACATAAACATCAAATGCTCCAAAACCAAACGTATTGCTACCTACTACAGGGTATGCCATATAAAGATATTCTCCTGGTTTTTCAAAAGCTAAAAATCTATTACAATTTCTAATCAAAGTACCGCCAGCTCCAGTGTTTCTATTTCTAAGTTCCTGAAAAAAGCCTGAAGGATAATTATTTAAATCAGTTGCACTCACCCAATCAGATTCTGGATTCTCTCTGTAAAAAGTAGAAAACGAAACAGTGCCTGTCCAATCATGACCTGCTGGATCAGTACCCGGGCAACAGTCAGATGTAATATCATCAACTTGTAAAAAACCTACATAATTAACTAGCATTTGCCCTCTTGTTAACTGATCACTTATTCTATAAAACTCAGTGGCTGTTACTCCATCAGGCAGGTCATCATTTGTTAATTCACCAACGGCAGAATAGTAAGCAATTACACTTTCTGTCTCGGTGCTTGGACCACATCCGCCGCATCCACCATCAGCAAAAGTAAAACTTCCAAAACCTTCTCCAACTCCAGGATTATTTATAGGCGGGTAACCTTTTATTAAACAAACTTGTTTTGTAACACTTAAGCTTCCATATATAGGATCATCTACCTCATCAGCTGGTATAGGATCATTGTTTTCATCAGTGGCATCTGTTAGTTTTAAATCTATACAGTATGTGCCAATGCCAGCATCTAACCCTGCTTCTGTTAGTGTTATAAGACCAGTAGTTCTGTTAAGATTAAAATAACCTTCATCATTACCAGACATTATTTCCCACGAAAGACCAGTGTAATTAGGTGGATATAAAGTGTCACCAGGTTGGTTATCACTACTGTAATCACCATTTATTCTTTGGTTGTTTTCATATGGTTCAAAGTCATGAATTTCTTGACCTGCAATCCAGGTACCATTCCAGTAATAATATGGAACTAAACCACCTGAGTTAATAGGATTATAATTAGGAACTACATTGTTTAACCTCTCTGTAAAAGATAAAGTTACTGTATTCCATAAAGACTCTTCATTAGAATCGTTTATTTGTATTTCAAATGTAAACACATCTTGCGTGTGGCTATCATTTACAAACGTGTAAACATTGTTTAAAAATATTTGATATTCACCAGATGAATTTTGAACTATATTAAAATGGCTAGTGCAATCCCCATTCCGAGGCGAAGTTACTGTATAACCTTCTAGATTTGTAAGAGTTAGACCAACTCCATCTAAATCTATTGGAAAAAAAGGCTGTGTCAAAGCATTTCCTATTTCTTTGCTTTCTGGAAAATTCCAATCTTTTTCTTGAAAACCAACAGGACCTTCAAAACCTACGCCAACATCCCAGTTTAAGTCAGATATTAAACCAGATGTAGCTGTTTCCCAGAATATGTCAATAACAGAAACAGTAGGTTCTGTCTCGTATACTGCTAGTTGAAATCTGTCATTCTGCTGGACAAACTCATTTTCTTCTAAACCAAATTGTTTTTGAGTAGATATTCTAGCTACTATAGGATCTGAACTTTCATTAAAAATAAAATACTCTGGGGTAGTTACGTCTTTAAGAATAACATCTGATTGACCTATAGACGTAGATGTATCTGCTCTTCTGCTTGGATAAAACTGTTCGTTACCAAAATCACTATTGTTTTTTGTTGGTTTTACTCTACCAAATAAAGAAACACTACTTCTATATTGCTTTTGATCAGGCCCTACTTCAGCTAAATCTCTAGGTATTTTATTTATATTATCGTTTATAAGAGATAAAAAAGTAACATCAGCATCAGTGTCTGTGCTATCTGGTACTACGTTTTCACCACCAACAGCGCTTGGTAGATACACGTTGTAATAATCCTGCTCTAGTTGCTTAACAACAATTTTATAAGAATACCAACCTATAGAATTTAAAGTGTAAGAAAATTTAGTATCTGGAAGATCACTAGGAATTTTAGGGTCATTTAAATACCACGTACTAACTTGACCGTCTGTAGCTATTATATATGGATCTCCACTTACGCCGGATCCTGTTATTGAAATCACCTCCACGTAGTCCTTATACTCTCCTTTTAAATATTCTCCGACCTTAGGTATTGTATTATCACCATTAGGGTCTACTGCAAAGGTGTAAACATTATTTACGATTGTAGCGGTATAGCTAAAAAGCAAATCAAAGCCACTATTTTGAGGGTTAGCATATAAGCCAGGTGCTCCTTGAGAGTTTTTGGTTGATTCTATTGGAGAGTTTACAGACATTATAAGCTCGTTACCTCTCCACTCTGCTACACTAGGATCTATAAAGTTAGTGTCTGGAATATTAGTACCTCTAGGCTCGTCTTTTATATAATCAGCATATATTGTTGATCCTGAAAAATTAAATCCTCCGGCTTCAGATGTCGTTGTAGTAGTAGTAGAAAGTATTACATCAGACTGTCTTCCAAACTTGTCAGATAAAACAAATCCAATTTGATAGTTTCTATTTTGTTTAAGAGTATGATTAGGGTATTCTATAAAATTAGTACTGCCAGCTGTACCTATTTTCTGCTGAACAGACATGTTATAGTTAATGCTCTCTGGAGGCGTGTGTTTAGTTTGAAAATTACCGTATATAACTCTATTGCCAGATACTGATTGACTAAAAGCCTTAACGGGAACTTTGTCATACACTCTTGTTGTCTGGGCTTGCGCTAATGTTTTTACAGGTTTTTTAGACTGATAAGAGTAAACGTAGACGTTGTCAGTGCCTTCTAAAGGAGTTTTAATTGTTTCCAAAACCCTAACTGCAACTTCGTCAGATTCTTTATAAAGAATATCAATTTCTTTTATTTTATAAGAATTTAATATATTGTTTGCTGAATCAGGTAGAGGTATTATCAGCTCAATGTTGTTTATGCCATTTTCAAAAAAATCTACAATAGTACTATTGACAGCGTTTTCTTGATCTCCATTTATATAGAATCCTTTCTGTTTTGGTATAAAAGCTATTTGAGTAAATGGAGAAAATATAGAATACTCGTTATCATCAAATTTAAATCTATAAGCAAACCTCACAAATTTATCTTCTAAATAATCTGGATCACCAGGCCATGATGGGTTTGAAGACTTGTCTGTCATTGTAGATATAACAAAATATGCTGTATCATCTACAGATATCAAAGGATCAGGTGTTTCAGAAAGTGTTACTACCGTTGTTGGTGGATTAATATCGGGGAAGTTTTCTACACTTTCCACTGTTAAATAATCTAAAGCATTTACACCTTGAACGGCTGGGTTTATAGCGTCAACACTCATTACGGTCATTCCTGGAACTATACCGCTATTATGTTTAACTGTAATTATTTTATCATCAGAAGAATCTACTGCAATAACTTTTTCAATTTCCTCTTTATAAATTGTTATAGGTCTGTAAGGATTGTATTTAGCGACTGATATTTGATGTTCTTCGTAATAATAATTAGCGTCACCTATAGCGGTAGTTACATTTATTTTTCTAGGTTGATTTCTATTGTCAGTCCAAAACAAAAGATCTTCTAAAAGATCAACTCCGTTAATTCTATTTTTTGTAGAAAAATTTAACCAACTTCCGTGAACTAAAGTTTGTGAAAGTTGACTACCTTGGTTAAAAACATCTATAGCACAATACGCATCTTCTGGTGCATCTTCTTCGCTACCCCAACTAGTTTTAAATACAAAAACTCTATCATTGCTTTCATCTACAACAAAACCTATTATAGTAGCAGAAACACCACCTGGAGTATTATATGAGATCAACTCATTTCCAGGTATTGACTCTAAAGCACCAGAGTTACTTCCTTCGGATCTAGAGACTGCAACGTTTAAAGCATCTCTGTATTCGTTGTTAGGTATTAATCTCTCATCAAGGTCTTTGTTCATTTTAGACCCAATGAAACTGTTTTTAGATTCAGCCATTTAATTTTATTGTTTTATCCACTTAGATTTTCCTCGCATTACTTGAACTATCTCATCTAGCTTTATATTAGATAATCTTATTTTAGTATTTCTAAGTTTAGATCTTTTTTCTTTTTTAAGTCTTTGAACAATGTACTCCGGTTGGTTTATTCTTGTAGATATTATAGCGTGTAGTATATATGCGTACATAGCCTCTTCAGCTAGTTTTGGAACTTTTGATTCTAAATCATAAGCCAAGCCATCTGATATATACTCTAATACAATAAGCTTGTTTTTTAGATTACTAGAAAAAGAAACCTTACCTTCTCTTTCGTTCATATTAAACCAACCATTGACTTGAGCGTATTGAGGTTCTATACCATACTGTTGCCCGTAAAATATATTTGTATCAAAACCATAGTAGTTAGCCCAAAGAGCATATTCATCTAGATTATTAAAAAGACTTTGATTTATAACCTTATCATTTGCTCTTTTCCATCGTTCTTCTGTTATTGAAGTTCCTTCTATATTTTCACCAAAGTTGTCTTGAATTGGTATACCAGAGGCGTCTTGAACTGGACTTTCATAAGGGCTTGTTGTTAGATTATCTGCTGGATATATAGGAATTTTAACTCCAAAATTATCTATATAGCAAAGCCCAACATAGTTCACATAGTCTTGTGGAAGCGGTAAGCTTAAGCTTGGAGGTATTGTTAGCTCTTGAGAGTTTATACTTTTCAAAGTATCATAGCTAAACTCTTGCATTGCTCTTTTAGCGTGAAAAATAACATCTGTTCTTTTTACGTTTAGTATTAATTTTTCCATACCAACGTAAGCGACCATAAAATTATTTATAATGTCATTTAATTTTACATACTGATAGCCGCCATAATTATTTTCAACAATATTACCGTATGCTTTTTCTGTTTCTGTTTCTGCATATAAACCTCCGCTAGCAGATTTAAGCTGAACAACTAAATACGTGTTACTGGTTAAATCAGTAAAAGTCAAAACATTACCAGCAACAGTGTAAGCGCTAGTATACTCGCTCCAACTAGAAGGATTTGGTAAACCCGTGCTGCTTGTGTATATTTTAAAATTATTTAAAGCATAGTCTGTGTCATCAGGACTGTAAGATCCAAAAATTAAATCTGTATTAAAAGTTGTAGTAAAACTTTGAACGTTAGGATTTGGTACGTTTTCTGCAGAAATAAATACCTGCGCTCCTTGATAGTACTGTTGGTTTGTTTCTTTTATTAAAGACATGCGTTATTAGTTTCTTTCATTAGCTTTTTCAGCTGCAACTTCTCTAGCCGCAACATCTATTATAGTAGGATCTTTTATTACAACACCTGCATATAGCAATATTTTTAATATAACACTCGTTTGCTCTGTAGGATCTAACTCAAAATCTACAGAAGAATTAGGATCCCACACATAGTGCCCAGTGCTTGAAGTAAAATTCCACATAACATTTGCAGGTTTTTTTATATAAGTTGCTTGAACACTTGAAGATATACTTTGAGGATATATTATAATATTGTTATTTTCATATAAATAAACAGGATAGTAAGTGGAAGGTTTTGTTAATGTAGATAAGTTTAATTTTGCTAATTGATTTCTTTCTACTCTTTCCACCTCTTTGTCACCGTCAAATATAACAGTTCCTAACTTATAAAAATCTTTAGGATATATAGTTATTAATATAACATCTCCGTCCGTTATATTAATAGTTGTAAGATTAAAAAATCCTCCAGTTATATTATAGTCACTAGTACTAAAAAGTTGACCATTTAAAGTTACAACAACATTACTGTTTTCTACATCTGACTGTGTTATAGTTGTTAAAGCGTATGAAGTTGTTAAAGGTGATGTAGTTTGGTATGTGTAGGTTTGAGTACCAGTAGCCGAACCTGAAGAAGATGGTGGCGTAAATATTTTAGTTAAACCAGAGCCGTCATAAGTACAGTCTCCTATTTTTTTAAATATATCTAATTTTTGTTGTACATTTAAATACCTATCGCCGTATTCACTTTCATTTTGACTAAATCTTGACTGTTGATATATAGTCTGAAAGTACTCATCGATAGTTTCTAATTGAACTTGAGTGGCTATTCTATTAAACTCGTTTGGGGTCAAATAACCCCTCTGCTCTTTATTTATAATTAATAAGACTGTTTTATATACGGTGTCTACGTTTATAGCCATTTTTAATTTTTTATTACAATACTAAAAAGGCGGCCGAAACCGCCTATGTATTAGTATCACTTGTTTTTATAGTTTTTTATCTATAGATTTATAGATCTCAACACCTTCATCTGTTTTTAAGAAAGCAGCAAATGCTGAGTAAGGGTTTTCATCAAAAGGTACGTTCATTAATTTTCTACCGTTTGATCCCCAAGTAAATGTTCTTTGATCTGCAGACAGTTTAATAATACCCGCTTCAGAAGCTCTAAGAGCTATGTTTCTAAGTTGAACATTATCATCGTTAGCTAAGTTAATAAACAGTTTTGGATTATTTCTAGCAAATAACAGAAGATCTCTTCTAAGTTCCTTAGAACTCATTTTAGTTACAGAAGAACCTAATTCAACTCTTAATATTGCTTCAGCAAATTCAATATCCATATTTCTAGCTGCATTTAAAGCATTTATCTGCATTTCAAGCACGCCTAATTGATCTTCAGCTACAACAACAGCATTAAATTCTGTGTATAATTTATCTTTAGCTGGATGGTATATAGATAACAACTTTTGTAAATTTTGTTTTTCTTTAGGAACAAACAACGTGCCTTCTTTAAATATAATATGCCCTAGTGTAGCTTCTCCTTTTTGCTCTGTTACTAATGGAGAAGACTGATTAGTAGCATACCTAATTTCATGTTGTTGACCTGTTTTTTCATCAAACCATAACAAAGGATGTTTAGAAGTGTGCCTAGAGTTTACGGTATGTGTTAAAGGTGTTTTTTTTCCTTTTAAAAAATAAGTTCTATCTTTAATTTCCCACGTTGGTTTTGTGGGTTTAGGAGCGGTTTTTACCGCAACCTCTTGAGGTGCAACCTCAACAGTTTCTACTGCTTTAGCTTTTTTAGCCATAATATAATATAATATAAATGTTAATAAGAGTAATAATTACCCCCGTCAATACAACGAGGGTAATAATTACATTGTTTTTGAATTATGCTCCTTTGAAAATCACGAAGTTATTCGCGGCTTGTACACAAAGACATCTTTCAGATAGGAAGTTTACTTCCATAGCATCTAAATCAGATGTGAAAGCTCCTCCAGCAGAACCAGTTAACCACTGCTTCATTCTACGGTCGTCAGCTTGTGAAGCTCTATAACGCACGTGTAAGAATGGTCGGCGGATATTAGTTCCTAGTACTTGATCGTAAACAGTTGAAGTTCCCGCGGGTATTAAAACACCTTCAACGCTAGCTGAAAGAGTGTCATAAGCACCACGCGTAGAAGCGTCGTTTAAGTATTTCCAATCGGTTTTATAGAAATCATAAGAACCTCTACGGAAACCGCTGAACCCTAAGTTCAATGCCATTTCTTCTGAGTTTTCAAATAATCCATAAGCAGTACCACCAGCAGAGCCAGATGAAATAGCAGCTAACATATCGTCAAAATCTAGAGCAGTTTGGCGATTTAAGAAAAGCATGTTTTCTTCAATTGCACCTTGTGTATCTAGGTTTTTCAAAATAGCGTCAAAACTAGTAAGTCCATTGGCTGCAGTAAATCCAGTATTTATATTACCACGATCTTCAATAGCAGCAAATAAACCTTGAGTACCTTTGTATCCAGCAGCATAAGCAGCACCTGGAGATCCAGCTCCAGTGTCAGCTACAGCTTCTTCACCTTCAACCATTGCCATTTCTAAGTAATCCTCGAAACGCAAACGAGTCTCAGACTCTGCTTTTAAATACCACAAGAATCCAGATGTACCGTCTTCAGTAGCAACTTCAACCCATCCAATTTGAGCCATGTCAGAACCATTAATTACATACTTGTCTCTAATGATAATTGGTGAGTTTGAAAATTGAGTAAACGAAGGAGTAATAGTTTTGTATCCTGTAGTATCTGCTAGGCCTGTAGAGTTTGTGATAGAAACTCCTTTAGCATACTCAGAACCGTATACAAATATTTTTAATCCACCGTTAGAATCTAAAGCAGAAAGATCAGCGACTCCGTAAGGTGCAACTACTAAAGTAGCAAGAGCTCCAGCTTGGCTTGAAGCAGTTACAACAGCTTTTTGATCAGTGTTATTTACGTCGTCTAAGATAACAATAGTATCTCCAGCTGAAATAACGTTTTGAGTAAAAGTCTGATTTGCTCCTCCAACAGCGAAAGTAAGCTCATTATTAGCCCCTCCAACAGTTCTAGTTACATCATTGTAAGCAACGTGTAATCTATTTTGTTCAGACCAAATTACTTGATCAGATGTCATTG
>JAAHTH010002623.1_pt1 | contig 13425 bp, 9 predicted proteins | sample 6116091 | NCBI WGS metagenome assembly JAAHTH01 (sample SAMN13939990, study PRJNA603662) | sponge metagenome | isolation source: marine sponge | host: Mycale hentscheli | place: New Zealand | collected 2006
GATTGGAACGGTCGCGTTGCAATCATCCCCATCCACGTTTCGCGCAACACTGGTGTTGCTTTCGCCGCCGAGTCGGGCCTCTTGCCTGCCGCTGGCGACCAGGGCTACAGCCGTCTCGAAGTCAACGCGCACTTCCTCTACGGTCGTTTCCAGATTACCGGTCCCGCCATGTCGGCTGCTGGTAAGGGTGGAGCAAACTCCTTCATCGGCTGGATGGAAGCCGAGATGGACAAGCTCGTCAACGACGTGAAGAACGCCTCGGACAACGCCATGATTTCTGGCGGTCGTGTCTTGGGCTTCCTCAACGAGCACAAGGCAGTTGCTGGTGCCGCTGGTGCGTTCACCGGCTGGGAAATGTTCGGAGACATCGAGAAGGCTGAAGCGCTCCGGTTGGCGGTTATCGCCTCGGGTAGCACCGAGCTTCTCGTGGACCTCGTTCGCGTGGACCGGAACGCTGCGCTGGGATACACCGTTCTTCCGAACTGCGTTCAGATTGCTCTCAATGCCACGGACGTTATCGCCCGCACCATTGACCTTGAGGACGTTGACCTGGACGGCGCTGGTGCTAACTACACCACGGCGCTTACCGATGACGGGTTCGCGATTGCGGTTGTGGTTTCGGCTGCACAGCAGGCGGCTCCCGCCACGCTTGTCACCAACAACCTTGACCAGCAGCCCCAGGGAATCTTCGCGAACCTCGGCTCGCGTTCGCACTTCGCCGTCGACCGGTTCAGTCCCAACAACACCACGGTGGTTCCGTTCTCGTTCACGGCGCTCCAGAGCACCATCATCACGCAGGCCGTGGGTGGCAATCAGGCCCGTGCGGCGCTCTCGCTCCCGCGTATGCAGGCGACAATGGACCAGGTGAATCAGCTTTCAGGGCAAGAGCCTGACTGCATTCTCATCAGTCCTCTGGCGCGTCAGCAGTACGCTGCTCTGTTCCAGGTTACGGTGTTTGGCGGTGCAGCCAACAACACCGCATCCGTCATGAACACGAGCGGAGAGCGTTCCAACAACATTGACGGAGGCTTCTCCGGCATGTCGTATGGCGGCCTTCCCATCAAGACGGCTCGTCACGTTGGCGGCGGAGGAATGATTTTCCTCAAGCTGTCCTCGTGGAAGGTTCTGGAGCTCGAGGCTCACGGCTTCGCGGACCTGGACGGAAGCGTCCTGGCGCGCGCTGGCGTGGGTACCGCAGGCGTGGATGCCTACGAGGGTTACTACCGATGGTACTACAATACCGTCACGACGAACCCCAATCAGAACGCGATTCTGTGCGGCTTCACCGTTTAGTTCCGAATTAGTCCCACCCTAATTCGGGAGGCCCCAGTGCATAGTGCTCTCATGTTCTGCCTGCTCACCCTGGCACTCATGGGGGCGCTATGCCTCGGCTTCCTGGCCCGTTACATCTGGCTCCTTTGCGAGAAGGAGTCAGATGAGCGGGCCGAACGACGTGAGAGGGAGATGGTTGTTGACCACAACCAGCCCATGATGGACATCATCTACGCTGAGGAGGAATCACATGGCTATGGGACCTAATCCGCTAGATGAGCCCAACCCGTTCGCTCCTAGCCCTCCTCCGATTCCGCTGGAGGGCATCCCCCAGGGGCAGACCCCGATGGGAAACCTAGCGGGTCTAGCCGGAAAGATTGCCCCGTTCTTCATCCCAGGCGTCCCGCCTCTTGCAGCTACGTTAAACGCCATGGGCGTCAACAACCCACTCCTGCTCTCTGCGATTATGCAGAACGACCCAAGCCAGCAGGCAGGCTCGGTTCCCATGGGGTGGGGAGGGGTTCCACGCCAAGAGGCGGCTAGGGTCGGTCTTGGCCTTATGGACGAGTTTTCGGAGCAAGGTGTCTGATGGCTAAAGAGTTTCCCAAGAACATCAAGGGCTTGCTCAACGACTCGCGCCGCGACAAGATAGCGGTGCGTCGCGCATGGAACCTGTCCCTGAAGTTCCTTGAGGGTCGCCAGTGGCTGTCATACGACAAGCGTCTAGCCTCCTACGTGACCTCTACCTCTAGCGAGGGCGGCTCTCGAGTCACGGTCAACCTGCTTTTGAACATCTACCGCAACGTCTTGTCCCGGTTGGCCCTGGCCTACCCCGGCGTCGTGGTCATCCCAGCGAGCCCTTCCTATGAAGACATTCTCAAAGCGAAGTCATCTGAGACCGCCTTGCGCTATTACTGGCACAAAGACGATGTCAAAGAGACCGTTGAAGAGCTCATCAAGTGGCTCCTCACTACAGGAACTGCGGCTCTACACACCTTCTATGACCCAGGAATGGAGTGCGTCAGGACCGAGACAGTTGGAGCCTACGACATCTTCTTCGAGCAAGCGGTCATTAACCCTGACGATAGCCGGTGGGTCGGACTTCGGTCATACGTTGACCGTGAAGATTTAAAAGAGGCCTACCCGGACAAGGCTGAAGAGATTGAAAACGCTCCCTCTCCGCAAGAGCCTGACTACGGCCAGATTAGCACCGCTCCAAACGAGGGACCCCCAAAGGACCGCGTTGAGGTCTTCGACATCTACTGGCGCGATGGCCGCCACGCGGTCGTCACTGGAAGCACCTATCTGTTCAAGCAGAAGCAGATGCCTACCAAGACGTTCCCCGTCCAGATTGTTCGATACACCGAGATTCCCCGCCGTCTGTGGGGTAAGGGCTTAATTGAGCCGCTTGTAGACCTTCAGATGCTCTACAACCGAGCGCGCTCCCAGGTCGTCCACAATGTGGAGCTAATGGGCAACCCCAAGTGGCTGGTGCCCAAGACCGCAGGCGTATCCACTCACGCCATCACCAGCAAGCCTGGTGAGAAAATCTATTACAACGCAGCAGGAGGCACGCCACAGCAGGTGGCCGCAGCCCCTCTGCCGTCCTACATCGCTGACAACATCACCCGCCTACAGTCAGAGATGGGCGACGTGGCAGGACTGCACTCTGTCTCACTGGGCAAGAGAGCGGTGGGCGTCACCAGCGGAAAGGCCATCCAGGCCCTAGCCGGTCACGACACCAGCCAGCTACAGATTAGCCAGTCGGCCATCGAGAAGAGCACGGCCACAATGGCCCGCTGTGCACTTGAGCTCATGAAGGAGTTCTACACAGAGGCCAAGATGATGAGCATGCTCGACCAGTATGGGCGAGTCACCTTCGCCTCTATCCAGAGCACCAACATCGTGGACATCCCAGAGGTGTTCATTGAGACCGGTTCGCTGTTTAGAGATGAGGCGCAAGACCGAGACGCTAAGGTCATGGAGCTTGCCCAGGCTGGGCTCATCACGCCACAGCAGGCGCTGCAAGAGTTGAGCTTCCGCACTGGTAACGCGTTTATCAGCGAGAAGGTGCAGGCGATGGCTCACGCCAAGGATATGCTGGATGCGGCGCGGCTGGGAGCGCGCGTGGAAGTGTTTATGTCTGATGACCTCGAAGCCTTTGGTAAGGTCTTCGGTGAGTTCATGCAGACCGAGGAGTTCTACCAGCTAGACCAAGAACGGCAGGACTATCTGAGGGATGTCTTGCTTAGTATTGAATCAGCAGGCCAGCCTGATGAGGTCTACCGGACCCTTCTAGGTGCGAACAAGGTCTTCCCGCGCTCTCAGCCCCCCACTATGGACCCGCAGATGATGGCGGCCAACATGGCAGCCCCAGCGTCACAGGGTGCACAGCAGCAGATTGTCCAAGAGCAGAGCGCAGCGGCGACTCGAGCCGGCTCTATGGCAGAGGCTGAACGCATGCTAACGGGCAGGAGCGAGGCCCTGGTGGGTCGCGGTCCAGGTACAGGAGGGCTCTAATGGCTACCGTAGACCAAGTCATTAACACCTTCCGCACTTACATTGATGAGCCCGACCAGACCTTTGTGCCCAACTCTCTAGTAGAGAACATGCTCAACCTGGCCTACATCGAGTTCAGGCGTAAGGTCACCAACATCGACCCCAACATCTACGCTAGGACCATCGACGTGGCGGCCCCTGGCTCTGTCACGGTGGCCACTCCTGCGTTCCCCGCTCCTTTCCTCGTGTCCACCACCACGCCAGAGAACAGGCTCATCTCGCTCTTGAGCGTCTATATTGCTGACCAGGTCAACAACCTGCCATCCTTGGTGTTCAACTCGGTGCAGTCCCTAGAGGCATTGCAGAGCACCGGAGACGCGGTGTTCTTCACCAGCAACATCTTGATGTTCAACTATGTGATTCAGCGCCCGCTCAAGATTGCATACGTCCCTGGGCACAACGTGCAGTTTCAGGCGGGGCTTGCTCCACCTGCGCACTTCACCGACGACCTCGACGCCTTTCACGATATGATTGCCCTGTACGCATACCAGCCGTACGCCATTGCAGATGCCGCCACGAGCGAGCAGATTGTTGGCCAGCTACAGATTCGTGAACGTGAGCTCATTGATTACCTTTCCAACAGGAACACCGCTGGCGCGAACTACGTCCAGAACGTGACAAGCAACAGTTACTGGTACTAGGGGGCTAGCGTGGCTGTTCGCGGACAAGAGGTTGAGGTCCTTGGCCCAGGAATCGAGTCCGATTCTGAGGTGAAGGGCGCGTTCGCGCTCAACATGCTGTGGCGTCGTAATGGCTGGGAGGTCCGTAAGGGCTTCGGCCAGGTGGCTGAGATGGACACCACGCTTGGTGCTATCGACCCCAATCAATCTAGCCGCAAGTGGGGATACAGGAACCACCTAGGCTCTTACCTGATGAAGACCGACTTTGGTCACGACCAAATCATCAGCGTGTTCTCCACGGACGCATACACAGGAAGCACCCGGGGCTCTGGGACCACGGCGTCGTTTGAGAACGCGCTCCAGGTATCCCAGTTCCTAAACGTCTACATGGTCAGCATCTACGACCTGACCACGGATGACTGGTGGGAAGAGGCGGTATACGCCCACACGGCTAGCTTCTCGCAGGCAGACGACTCCTACGCAGAGATGCCCAGATGGAAGGGACACTACCAGACAGCATGGGACATGGGAGGGTCTGCCTTCAGCCCCACCGCAACAGGCGGCGGTGGCCCCAAGACGGACGGCAGCAAGATTGGCCTAGACAGCCATCAGCGATGGCTGCTCAGTGAGCATGACGAGGACACCTGCTTCTTTGCCGAGATTAACGACCAGTTGTTCTTTGGCAACCAAGACATGGGCCTCATGCTGTACTCCCCTGCTATTTTCAGGGGGTGGCGCAAGGGTCCTAACGCAATCAGCAGAAGGGGGCGAAGCGCGCAGGTAGACTCCTCGTTTGATAAGCGATGGAAGCCGCCTTATTCAGAGTCCTCCCTGGTCAGACAGGCTGTGGCCTCTAACGGCGCGTTTACCAGCGCCTACCTGTACCTGAACAAGACCGAGTTCCCCAAGCCTAACGGCGCGGCTGTGCTGATGAGCCGGCTTGTGCTGTTTGAAGGCAAGAGCTTGTACTTCTCAGATGTTGGAAGGCCCACCAGCGTGGTGGCAGAGAACGTCCTGTTCGTCCCATCAGAGAAGAACATCACCGCCATTGAAGAGCACCTGGGCAACTTACTGGTGTGGACAGAGGACGAGGCGTGGCTGTTTAGGCCGTCTAACGAGTTCGTCATCACCACGGGCCGGCTGACCAAGCTGGCTGACGGCCTTGGTTGCCTGTCCCCTGGAGCGATAGCCAAGGCCCAGGGCTCGGTGTTCTGGATGGACAAGCGCGGCTCCTACACCATGGGCGGCAACCTCTCTATCCAGAAGACATCAGAGCCGATTGAGCCGTTCTTTACCGGGTCAATGCCCAACCCGATTACCAGCTACTACACCGCTAACGGCAACGCTACCGCTGCGGGAGCGCAACCAGAGGCCATGCCCCGCATCAGCTTCGCGCTTGATTCCCAGTCCGTGAGCTCCGTGTACTCCCATGACCTGCAATCGGTCATCTTCTCGTTTCCCAGGCTCAATATGTGCCTGTGCTACCGAGACGGGAAGTGGTCGGTGTGGAGCGTTGAGAGCATCGTACAGGGCCAGAGCGGCGGCGTTGACATTGTTGGCGCTACGCAGAACATCCTCAACCCATGGGTGCTGGCAGACAAGGACAACCTGTACATCGTTGGCTCTCCATATGAAGACCAAAACGGACAGGCCCTCACCAACAACACAAAGAACAGGCTGGGCAACCCAGACACCACGCTAGACACTACGAGCCGCTCTATATACATCACCCGCTACGGGCTTGGTGGTGCGCTTGACCGCTCTGTAGAGACCGGTGAGGACCGGCGTCAGGTGGTTGGAGAGTGGCTGCCTGACTACGGCGTCTCCTCTGCGGTGACGCCATCGAACTCCGACCACTTCCTCTACGTGGGCAAGCCTATCCCCATTCCTCCTGGGTCACTGCTTGGCGTAGCTGGCTCTTTGTCCGCTGCTGCCCCGGAGGGGGCAGTGTGGGTGCCGATTGAGTACGTGAGAGGAAGGAACTGCAGCACGGGCGCAACCCGTGTCATGACCGGGGTCAGCGACTTTGCTATCCGTCTGTTCTTCGACAAGACGAACTGGGAGCCCATCACCACTACCGCCTCTGCGACCGACATCGTTGAGTTCTTGCCGCCTGAGCGAATGAACGCAGGCACCTGGACTGCTCAGAGAACAGACAACGCGGGCGCGGCGACGACAACGGGCGACTATGTTGACATTGCCGTTGTTGCCTACGCAGCAAAGGGGCTTAGGCTGTGGGAGTGCAATCGCATGATGTACATCCCATTTAAGCCGCTCAATGAGAACTACACTGTGGGAATGGCCCTGTCAGCGACTACGACCGGTCAAAACCCAACGGTGTCAGGTGTGGACGACACCGGGGCCGCCTGCACGGCAGAGATGCGAACCTTCGTGTGGACTGAGAGCCGGCTCGGAGACAAGCAGCATCAGAACAACGACGTAGCGCAGCCTGTGGACTGGGCGTATAAGTCGGGCAACATTGAGACCCCAGGCGGCGTGCAGATTAAGGGCCGGGGCATGAACATCGTGGGAGCGAGCGAAGGCACGGCGTTCACGGACTACCGGCTCGAGCCTACATGGCCCTTTGGACTGCTCAACATCATCGCAGGAGCTGACTACAAAGAGTGGTCGTCCCAGGTGATAGATGCCATCCCAACGTCTGACGCGGTGAACACCCAGAGCAACAAGCCTGCTGTCATCTTAGACCAGTCGATGAACACCATCAGGACCCGGTACAAAGAGAGCGCAACAGCGGACCTGACCACCACTACGTTTAATCAGGCCAACGGGCCCAAGTACAGCACGGCTGGTGGGAGCACGTCCGCGTACCGATACATCGCAGGTGGCGAAGAGGTTAACCAGCTTAACATCAGCGATGGCTTGCGTGGCCAGAGCATCAGCTACATGATGTGGGGCCACATCCGTAACAAGGCAGAGGGGCTGTTCTTTCAGTCGGCCAAGGTCATCTACCGGGTGCTTGGCGGCAAGCATAGGACGGGCCGATGAGCGAACGAGAGGTCATTAACGTAGAGGACGGCCAAGTCTCCCAGGTCAACCAGCAGACTAGGGATGAGCAGGCCGACAAGATTGATGGGCTTGAGCTCATGCCAAGAGGCACCCCCATCAAGGAGACTAGGAAGGTGCTCAACACTTTCAATCTCCCTGCCGACGGTGCGGTCCCGTTTGAGACCAGCAAGCCCAACTCCATCATCAGCGGAAACAACTCCAGGCTATCCGCCACCAAGACATCGACCATCTCCGCCGACACAGAGGTAAAGGGCGTGGTGTTCAACGCAGGCAACGACTTAAAGGGCAAGCCCATCGTCCACGTTAAGAGCGGAGTCCGGGCCGTGTTCTCTGGTTGCACGTTCAGGCGAGAGTCGGCTAGCAATGGCGGAACCCTCATCAAGGTGGATGACGGCGGAGAAGCCGTGTTTACCGGCTGCACGTTCGTGAACGGCACCGATGTCTTCGACCATGCGGGGCCGGTCACAAACATCCAGGTCATCGGCTCCAGCAAGCGGAACATTGCCAACTGGGGACCCTCCCAACAGACGGGCAGCTTCTAATGGCGTACATACACAAGAAATCCATCAGGAAGATCACAGACAAGCAGTTCTCCCGGGGGACTGCTATTGATGCGTCTGAAATTGATGACGCTCTTGAAGACTCCGTTGAGCGATTTAACGATATTCCCACTGGCGACCTGTCTACCCGCATGACGCCAGCGCAGTTCGTGTTTGGCTATACGCCTGCGCCTATCGCCTCCCAGCCCACGTATGACCACGATAACGCTGGCACCGACTACATCGTCCCTACGGCAGGGTCTGGTCGCTCTCAGAACACTTGGGCCCCCTGGCTGCCGCTGCCCAACACTAAGTACACCTCTGTTACGGTGGACACCACCGCTGTCCCAACCGCAGGCAATGGCTACGAAGAGAAATACTCCAACACGTTCACTCCCACCGAGGGGTTCCAGAACAAGTGGAAGATAAAGGGCACCCACATTGAAGGGCTGAATAATGTGGTCAACAGCGCCCACGAGTTTGGCACAGGCAACGCTTCGTTCTGGGGAGGAAACTCCGCTTTCTCTGCCCAGAACCAGACGGCCATAAACGGCTACCAGCACGCATGGACTAACTCATGGCAGTTCAGCAAGCCGTGCATCATTGACGACATCTCCATCATGCTTAGGTCGGACAACACGACTAGCGGATTGTTCGATATTGATTGGAGCTACGACGTGGCCCCAAGCACGCACGGCGCTGCGGACCTGTTTGTGGTCCTTCACGTAGACAGCGCGACGGCCCCGGAGGACCGCGCGGCCAACGACGTTGAGGGCCACTTTGGAAACACGGATGTCTACTTGGCCAGGGTGAGCATGGGCCAGACGCCATCTGCTATCTTCACTTACACGGAGATGCAGCCGCTGCCGCAGGGCCGCACGGCAGGCCAGGGATTTGGCCTGAGCGGAAGGACCGTTAGATGGAGGGACATGAACATCCCTATCCATCAGGGGGCCAGGGTGAGGCTGTCTCTCGTGGTTCCGGTGCATCGGGCTAGCGCGGCTCTGCCGGATGCGGGCGGCTGGTCAAAGCAGAACCTAAACCAGCACATCTACGTGCAGCCAGAAAACTGGACAGATAGCACTCTTGGCACACCGCCCCCTGCGCCGATTAGGTACTTAGCAATGCACAACTTCAGCATGAGCGGAGCCATGACAGTTCTTGAAGAGGTGCAGGGCTAATGGCCAAGGTAACACGAAAGGGAATCACACGGGGTGTTGAGCTCACGCCAGGGATTGTGACCGACCCACTCACCGCGATGAAGACGGAGCTAGAGGGCGTCAACATTGAAGGCGAGCAGATTGAGGGGAAGTACACCACGTTTAGGATGAACTTCAACATCCCTTGGCTGGACAACAAATACTTCTTTGATAACGCAGAGGTAGACTCAGAAGACCCTATCGCAGCGGACGCTGCGGACTGCAACGCCCCGTATTACATCCCGTTTTGCCTCCCGCCGCTGCAAGAAGACTTTGACGCTGATAAGCCGAGCGTGTCCTTTGGTCAGCCTGTGCCCATCCTCGATGAGATTGGCCTGAGCTTTGACCAGCAAGACGAGGCCACCACGCTGGTCAGCCAGTGGTACGGCAAACGGGCTGGAATCCTTTCTTCCTCTACAACCCCAGCGTTACAGGCGGGCGCGTCGAACGGCTATCAGCATCAGTTTGAAGACGGCGCTGGCAAAGAAACATCTCCTGAGTTCTATGCGTGGTGCCCTCATACTGGCAAGAAGAGCTACGAGAGGCTGGACGCATACGACTTCCGAGTGGACATCTACGAGAAGCCGCAGGCCTACTGGAGCCCAGGCGAGGTCTGGAGCGACCAGGCCAAAGAGCGCAACCAGGTGGTGTCCGCTGCGTTCCCCGCCACCAACTACGCTGGCGTATCTAGGCGCTTAAACCCCGTATCCTTTAGCGGCCTTAACAAGCAACTGAGCCCGTACAAGACCTACATCCTTGCCCTGTATGCGCCCAAGCTGCACGACAGCGACACGGCGCGTCGCATGCATGCACTTGTGCCGAGCCTCAATATCTCGCTCCGGTTCTTGATGAGGCCGTACCCCCGAGACAGGAACCCGGGTGGCACCGATGTGCAGAACATGCCCACGGTCCACGCAGGCGCAAAGGTAGGCCCCACGGTGACGGTCACTCCTCCTGTGGCGGGCGATAACATCACGGCTGACTCAGATGCCAAGGGCGTCTCCACCAATATTCAGGCCATTGACCAGCAGTTCGCTGACAAGATGCGGGGCGGGTACCAAGACTTCTCAATGGCCTACCCGACTGAGGAGCTCAAGGAGGACGCAGGCTACGAGGTCCTTACCGTTCCTATGGGCCAGGGCTTTGTGTTCAACCGCATGTCTATGCGCGATGACTTTCCGTGGGCTCCTTACACCCAGCAGATGAACATTGTTGGCGCGGGCAAGACCGTTGCTGATTATCCCAATGCAGGCGGTGTAGGAGTAGAGAACGCCTATATAGACAGGCGCTTAATACCGCTGCCGCACTCCATGACGATTCACCATGTGCTGTTTGTCCTAAACTACACGTCTGATAGGTTGCAACACCCTGCGTGGACGGCGCTGGGGCTTGAGCCCGCAACAGGTGGCCCAGGCGGCACTAACCCTACTATTGGGCAGACCCAGTACATCAACGCTACCCTTCCGCAAGCCAACAAGCTGTCTTACCAGGTTGGGGTGGGGTTGGTGACGGGGGTGCCTGGAGACAACTTTGACTATCAGCAAGTCGCCTACATGCAGCGCGACTCGAACACGCCCGCTGGCGCTTACCAGACCACAGACTCCCAGATTGTAGACTCTATCAACCTTGAGCTGCCTGGCTGCGGCTATACCTCTGCAACGTCTCCGTCCACAAACAAGGCTTTTTTTGAGCAGCAGATTCTGAGCGTGCCACTGGTTGACGGCGCTGGTCTCGGTGCAGGCAAGGGGTATTACTCCAACGCCACGGTAACGACCCCAGGTGTTGGCACTCGAGGCGACCAGGGGCCCCCTGTCTTTGTCGGAGAGGGCAACACGTACACCGCAGCGCGTAGCGACGTGGGTGCTGTGGGCGGGGGTGCCGCTGCCGCGCCAACAACGCTTGGAGCAGAGCAGTACCTAGAGGTCAGACTGGCCGTTGCCCCGAACGCCGGCAACAAGGTGTTTAACACCACGACCCCACCGGCACCTTATAACGCAAGAAATTACCTCACGTACAACACCACCGACTACGGCTGGGGCGACATCGCTCTAGGGTATGGCGGCTGTTGGGTGTACATTATTGGCAAGAAACATTTGAAGTAGGAGGCGGTTATGGCTTTAGGCACTGCGGCGCTCATAGCGGGCGGCATTGGCGCGGCTAAGTTTCTGGGCAGAGAGATGGGCCTTGGCTCTCAGGTCCCTGGCGTTACCGGGGCAGAGCGCGAGCGGGGCAGGGCCTACGAAGAGGGCGTTGAGCGAGCGCAGAGACTCCAGGGCCTGTACCGTCGGCTTGGAGCCTTGGGCATTCAAGAGCAGGCAGAGGCCGGGATGCAGAGCTTTGACCCGCGCATGGCTGCCGTTAGCGGTCCCGCAGGGCTTGCGTTCGCGCGGAGGCTCGGTCAGATGGGCAACCTTGCAGGCGTCAAGGGCGAGGCCGAGGGTATCGTGCGAGCCGAGCAGGTGGACCCTGACCGCAAGCGAGAGACTCTGCGACAGCGCATGATGGCCGCCGCAGCAACCGCTGCCGCTGCTGGCCAGACCAAAGAGCAAATGTTCCAGACCATTAGCAGCATGGCTGCTGGTGATCCTGTGCTCATGCGGGAGGCGCGCAACATTGCTGGAGCACAGGGCCGAATGGCCCAAGCTGGAACCATCCCAGGCTACGTTGAGGACATCGGCAGCCTGCTTGGCATCGGGTCATAGGGCAACAAGATGGCACGCGCATACTTCGACCAGAATCCGTTTGGAGCCGCCCCGATTGAGCCGGGGCTGGATGTCATCCGGCGCACCTACTCCCAGAAAGCTCCCACTCCAATGGACAGCCTGAGCAAGGCTATTGAGCAGCCGTTCGTCACGGACGTAATCGTCCCTGGCATCAGCCGGATTCGCGATGAGATGCGTATCGCGGAGCAGGAAGAGCAGATTGCTGCACAGGCTGAGGCCAAGCGGGCTGCGGCAGCGCAGTTCTTGCAGCAGGCCGCTGCTGCCGAGCAGCAGGGTCTGGATGCAGAGGTGGCCGCTGCTGTTAGCGGTGTTAATGTTCCGAGAGCGGCTGGCTTGGCACCGCTGCCGGTGGCTGGCCCTAACCGCGTGAGGCGGGGTGACGCGCGGCAAGCCTTAAGCGAGCTGAAGGGGTTTGTTTCGGAGGCAAGGGCTGCCGGTCGAGACCCCGTTCAGATGGTGACTCAGGGCGGGGCATGGCCAAGGCACATGGCATTGTTGAGAGAGGCGGGGCTGGCCGACGTTGCTATTGAGGTGTTATACGGAAGCGATAAGCCGATTGGGATCGCAACCGAACAACTCCAGCAGACCCAGCAGCGCAGAGGCGAGCAAGAGGCCACAACCGCAGCCACCCAGCGGTTTGAGCGAGCACTCGCTGGTGAACTCCCGCAGGTGGCAGCCGAGCAGGCGCAAGCCGCTATGGACATTAGACGCGGCGTGCCTGCCTTCACTACAAAAGCCCCAACCGACGACCCGAACAGGCTGGCAACGCGCGCGTACCGAAAGCACCTAGAAGCCAACCCAGGAGACACGCAGGGCGCCATGGCAGCGGCACAGCAGGCTTTCGGCGCGAGCGCACCGCAGCCAGCAGCCCAACCCCAGGCCATCCAGCGCCCAGAACTCATTGAGCAGGCCAACCGCCTACGCCAGCAGGCCACAGCCCTAGAGGCAGAGGCCACGGGCATTGAGGGGACGCCTGTCTACAGGACGTTCGGGGACCACGCCATGGCGTTCCTAGAGGCCTTGGAGACTGGCGACGTAGCCAAGCAGAACGCCCTCATGGCGTCCGTTGGTGGCTCTACCGACTACCAGCCCGCTGGCAAGGGAGCGGTGGGCGAGGCGATGAGCAAAGACGCTAGCATGCGTGCGCGCAGGGACCTTCTTGAACTTAAAAAGGACTGGCTCAAGGCCCAGCGCCGAGAGAAGACCGGACTCAAGCTCATCAATGCTCGGAAGAAGAAGACGACCGCCAAAACCGGCAGGGCCATAGCAAGGTCTGGAATGGGGGCTGCTGAGTTTGACAAGCTGTTCATGACCAGCGAGTTCGACAAGAAGATTGGGACAAGGCAAGACCGCACCATTGAGTACGATGGCCAGACGATTGACATCACCTACAGCTCCGACTCAAGCGGAGCCCTCCAGCAGCTCCAGAGCCTGTCGCGCTATGTCCGAGAAAAGAAGACAAGGAGAGAACTCCAGGGCAGGTTCA
>JAAHTH010001781.1_pt1 | contig 13407 bp, 14 predicted proteins | sample 6116091 | NCBI WGS metagenome assembly JAAHTH01 (sample SAMN13939990, study PRJNA603662) | sponge metagenome | isolation source: marine sponge | host: Mycale hentscheli | place: New Zealand | collected 2006
CAGCCTTTTCGGCCGGGTGTCCCGTTATTCTCGTTACGAATGATTATTCCGTCATCCAATTAATGTTATTAGCTTTGCTTTCTCCAGTAGAGATTTTGGTCATAATAGCAAGATGTTTATGTAAACCAATATTACCTCCATCAGGAGTATCTACAGGATCTATATATCCAATTTGTGAACCATGTAATAATCTAGGACCTACAACTTTTGCACTTTCATCTAGAGGTAGATTTAATTTTCGTAATCCTGATAAAAATGAATTAAATGATAAGCGATTAAGGTCTTGTACGATACCCATACGTTTTGTGTGAGCTTGTGAACCCCAGTTACCTTTAAAGGCTTTTCTAAAGCCAATTTCTACATCCCTTTCATTAAAAAATTGGTTATAGTTGTCAGCAACAAGAGTCATAAATTTTTCTTCTTGATATTGAGAATCATGATAATAGTACTCTTTATCAATTTTTTTATAGATATTTTGCAACATAATTTTATAATATTCTTTAAATAGGTCAGTGAGTAAAACACCAGGTAATTCAATACGTTTATACATAAAATTGTCACGGTCAGTAGGTTTATCAATTCCAACATGCATATTTAATAATTTGTGTACCATATAACCAAGATATAAGGCCTTTGCCTTAAAATCAGTAATTGACACATGTACGATAAAATAATTCATTAATATATCAAGAACTTTATTTACAGTTTTTTCTTTTGTAAATTCTTTGATAAATAGTAAGGCATTTTGTTGAGTAAATATATTATGAGCGTCATGTACTGAAGGCCTAAAAAATTCAAGTAATTGTTTATGTTTATCAATATCAAGTAAACAGGTTTCAATAATTGCTTTATCAGATAATATACCTAAAGCACGCATAATAATAAATAATGGAATTGGTTTTTTAACATTGGGAATCATGACAACAATTTGGCCGTTAGTTAATGTAGCAGATGGTGCTACTAATCGTACATAGGTAGTTCTAACAGGCTTGCTAGCATCTTCACTACGACTTTTAACTTCAACGGAGGAGCTATATATGTTGTCTATTAATTTTGCTGGGTCAATAAGTTTTTGATTGCTAGATAAATCTGTTAGTTTATTCCTACAATAAAGCATATTATCAGCGAATTTTTCTTGAGAAACAATAGATTTTTCTTTACCATCAATAATAAAATAGCCGCCTTTATCATTTTTGCATTCGCCTAAATTAAATGCAATGTTTCTTGGTATGCCCTTGAGAATACAAAAATCAGAATGTAACATAATTGGAAATTTTCCTAAATAAATTTTTTCAAGTGTAGTAGTTTTATTGATAGTTTGTCCGTTTGCTAATACGATATCATATTCGACATCTACATCATATTGAATAGACATACCATATGTCATATTACGAAGTCTAGCTTCATTTGGAGTCATAATATGTGAAAATTCATCATCATAAATAATAGGTTTACCATAATAAATTTTATCACCATTTTTACCACCTAAATATAATCTACATTGATAATCAAACTGATTAGTTATATCATTTTGTTTTTTTAGAATTTTAATTGGATTATTTTCTAACATAATTAATTTAAGAGATTGATGAAAAAAGCGATTAAACGATTGAATATTATGATCCACTATAGCATATGGATTTTCATTAAAATATTTATTAATTATTTTCCAAATAACTTCCTGTGACATCTATAATTATATTAAACAATTATTTAATATAAATAATTTAAGTCTTTAATTATTTAATCTACGTCTTCTTCTATCTTGTTTATTTAGAATTGCTTTACTAGAAAGCATAGCAATCATTGTTAATAGACCAAATATCATTAATACAAATGGTAATAAGAAAAGGAACCAACTAATTTTTTCATATCCTAATTCACACAACTTATTTAAGGCCCATGTAAAGAATAATATATATAATATTTCTAGTACAAAAATAAGTCCCGTGCTACTAACACCACATTTTTCCTGTCCTAAACAAAATAGATTATTATTGCCTAAATTTTGAATAGAAATAGTAATTAATCCTAATAATGATACAACTAAATATGCATAAGATGGCGTACAAAGATTTTTAAAATTCATTATATACAATAAAACTATAAAAAAACGATTACCATTTTAAACCATTAAATTGATCCATTGTAGGATCTGGACTAGGGTAATATTCATAACCCATAAGTGCTGCATTCGCATTTTTACCATGATTTAATACACCTCTATATCCATTTGTAAGTAATTGTCCGACATTATTAATGCCGAATAATGTTGTTGTATCGCTTGCAAATAGATCCCCACCCTTCATATGTCGTTTTCTTCTAAATGATCTTTTTTTAGAGCTATGTCTATGTTGTCTTTTATTATGTTTTGATTTTCTAACACGAGATTTCTTCCGACGTCGCTGCTGTTTAACTAGGCGTTTTCTTGTATGTTTCATATATAATATATAAATATATTATTCTATATCTACATGTGTTAACATATGTCGTCTACAACAAACATCATGTAGTTCTAAAGCATCTAATACTTCACCTTCTGGTGATTTATCTTTAGTTTTATCACTAAAATAGATAACCTCAGCAATATCTAATGCTCTTTCAGTTTTTTTTTGTCTAACACTCTCGAGATAAAAACGATATTTGTTGGCAAGAACTTTGCCACAAGTAACACACTTGACAGGAATAATCATTACTATTTAATAAATAAAAATATTTTTAATTCAATTTTAATTAATAATATTAAAGATAATTGAAATATATTTATTAGCTATTCAGATGTCTGCAATGGATTTCTCATTTGACCCATGGAAGTTGATAAATTTATATTTTAAACAAGCGCACCTGGCAAGGTTGGTAAGCCATCAAATAGAATCCTATAATGAGTTTGTGGAAACACAGTTAGAAAAAACAATAGAAATGTTTAATCCAATTAAAATAATGTCAGAGAATGATTATGATATGACATTAAAAAAATATAAATTAGAAGTGCATATTACAGTACAAAATTTAGTGATTTATAGAGCGCAAATATTTGAAAATAATGGTGCAACAAAATTAATGTTTCCATCTGAGGCAAGACTTAGAAATTTTACTTATTCATCACAAATGACATGTGATTTTAATGTAAAATATATTATACGTACTGGAGATCAATTAGAAAATATTAAGATTGAAAATCAAATATTTAAGAAAATAAACATAGGTAGAATTCCAATTATGTTAAAATCAAATATTTGTATATTAAATCATTATAAGAATAATAGTGCAGATATTACTGGAGAATCAAAATATGATCCTGGAGGGTATTTTATTATCAATGGTTCAGAGAAGACAGTGATTAATCAGGAAAGAACAGCTGAAAATATTCCATTTTATTTTAAAACACAAAAAAATAGTAAATGGTTATATGTGGCAGAAATTAAGTCAGTACCAGATGATAAGATTATTTCACCAAAACAAATTACAATTATGATATCAAAGAAAGATAAAGGTTTTGGAAATAGTATTATGATCCAGATTCCTAGAATAAAAATACCAGTGCCATTATTTATAGTATTTCGTGCACTAGGAATAGAAACAGATAAAGATATTTGTGCGTATATTGTATTAAATATTAGAGATTGTTCGGATGTATTATTAAATACACTAAAATCAAGTATTATAGAAGCAAATGAAATAATGACACAAGAAGCTGCATTACAATATTTAAAAAAATATGTAACATTTATTCCGATTAATATGACAGTATCTCAAGCTGAAGAAAAGAAGACAAAGTTTTTAGATGATATATTAAAAACAGATTTATTACCACATTGTAAAACTAAAAAGAGAAAATTATATTTACTAGGACATATGGTAAATAATTTAATTAAGACATCATATGGTATTTACCCCCAAACAGATAGAGATTCTTATAAGAATAAACGTTTAGATACATGTGGTTCATTATTAAATAATTTATTTAGAAATTATTACAATAAATTTGTAAAAGATATTACTAAATTAGTAATAAAAGAGATAAACATAGGTTCTTGGAGGTCAACTTTAGATTATGAAAAGATTATAAATACAACAAATATTTATAAAATAGTGAAGTCATTAACTATAGAGAATGGATTTAAAAGGGCATTATCAACTGGTGATTTTGGAATAAAACATTATAATAGCAATAAGGTAGGCGTAGCTCAAGTATTAAATCGAATGACCTATGTATCAGCATTAAGTCATTTACGTAGAGCAAATACACCTATTGATAAAAGTGGAAGATTAATTGAGCCAAGAAAAATGCATAATACATCCTATGGATATATTTGTGCTGCAGAGACCCCAGAAGGTCATTCTGTAGGTATTGTAAAAAATCTGGCGTATATGACTCATATTACTATTCCTTGTGAAAATCAAATGATATATGAAACATTAGAAAAGGAAACTCATTCACTAGATGAATTAGAGCCACATGAAGTATATAATAAGGTAAAGGTAATGGTTAACGGACAGTGGATAGGAATTACAGAGAATCCATTAGAATGTTATAGAAATTTAAAAGAGAGAAAGTATGCAGGTATAATTAATATTTATGCTTCAGTTGTATTTGATTATAAAAATAAGGAAATATTAGTAAATACTGATGCAGGAAGATTAACAAGACCTTTATTAAAGGTAAATGAAAACAAGTTACAATTAGATAAAGAACAATGGGATAAAATTAATGAAGGTAATGTGACATGGTTAGATTTATTAATAAATAAGAAATCAACAAAAAGTATAATTGAATATATAGATCCTTTAGAACAGAATGCTAGTTTAATTGCTATGGATACAACTCATTTAAGAAAGGATGATAAAAAATATAGATGGACTCATTGTGAGATACATCCGAGTACATTATTTGGTATATTAGCTTCATGTATTCCATTTCCAGATCATAATCAATCACCAAGAAATACATACCAATGTGCTATGGGTAAACAGGCTATGGGAATGTATGTAACAAACTATGAAAAAAGGATGGATAAAACATCATATGTATTAAATTATTCAACAAGGCCATTGGTAGATACAAGGGTTATGAATATGTTAAAATTAAATGTAGTGCCTTCTGGTAGTCAAGTTATAGTAGCAATTATGTGTCATACAGGTTATAATCAGGAGGATTCAATTCTAATTAATAAGGGTTCAATTGAAAGAGGATTATTTCAGGCAACGATATACCATACAGAGAAGGATGAAGATAGAAAATTAAATGGTTGTCAGGAGTTAAGACAGAAACCAAATAAAAAGATTACAAAGGGTATTAAATTTGGAAATTATGAAAAGATTAACTCTCAAGGTGTAATTAATGAGAATGAGAAAATTGATAATTTAGATATTTTAATAGCAAAGATTGTGACAATTAAGAATACAAAGAATGACCCACAATCAGTAATAAAATATCATGATGAGAGTAAGATATTTAGAACAAATGAGGATGTATATGTAGATAAAAATTTAATATGTAGGAATGGAGATGGATATTCAATATGTAAAGTAAGAACACGTACATTAAGACAACCAAAAATTGGAGATAAGTTTAGTAGTCGTCATGGGCAGAAAGGTACAGTTGGAAATATAATTCCGGAAGAGAATATGCCATTCACAGAAAATGGATTAAAGCCGGATATTATTATTAATCCTCATGCAATTCCATCAAGAATGACAATAGCACAGCTTAAAGAAACATTATTAGGGAAAGTATTATTAGAATTAGGATTATTTGGTGATGGTACAAGTTTTACAAATTTAAAATTAGAAACTATTGTAAAAGAGTTATCTAATTTAGGATATCATTCACAGGGTAATGAAGTAATGTATAATGGTGAAACTGGTGAGCAGATAGACACATCTATATTTATTGGACCAGTATATTATCAGAGATTAAAACATATGACAAATGATAAAGTACATAGTAGGTCAATTGGTCCAATGGTATCAATGACCCGTCAACCCCTTGAAGGTCGTTGTAGAGAAGGAGGATTAAGATTTGGAGAAATGGAGAGAGATTGTATATTCTCACATGGTGCTAGTAGATTCGCTCAAGATAGGTTATACTATTGTTCTGATAAATATAATGTAACTGTATGTAATAAATGTGGATTAATCATACCTTTTAATGAAAAAGCAGGGATAACTTTATGTAAAACATGTGATAATAGGGCGGACTTTAGTCATATAAATATGCCATATGCATGTAAATTATTAATACATGAATTAATGACAATGGCAATATTACCTAGAATTATAGCAAATTAAGGAAATATAATATATAATTATATATTATATGCATTATCCAAATTTAGTAGGAGCTTCTGTAAAAAAATTTTATCCAGTTGAAGGTGGTAATGAAAGGTCGTTAGATAGAACTGTATTACGAGAGGTATGGAATACAAATCAAGTTGGAAATTGTAAGAGATATCCAAGAGCTATGGGTGGTTTTAGAGTAGTTATGAATGCTGGTGATCCTAAATCACGTGTAAATTTTGCATGTGGTGGTCCAAATCAGTTATCGGGTGGTCCTGGTAAATTAATTTTTTCTCGTAAGGATGGAGTAACACATTGTTCTTTAGATATACATGATGTAGCTTCAACAAATGTAAAATATGTATATGATTCATCAGATTTTACGAGATATCAGAAAGAGCGGTCAATTAATTATGGTTATGCAGGTAATAATCGTTGTAGTAAAAATAATTTAACAGATTATAGTTATGGTGGTAGTGGCTTTCCTGTAGGTAGAGGAAGACAGAGAAGAGTAAATAATCATTATAGTTATTAGAAAATATTTAAATACAGTATTAGATGATTTATAATGCAGGCATTAGTAGAAAATGCTTATAAAGAATTAAAATTAAATAAAGATGGAAAGGTAGCAGATTATATACCCCAACTAGCAAATGTAGACCCCGATAAATTCGCAATAAGTTTTTGTTCTGTAAATGGAGAACAATATGATATAGGTGATGTAAATGATTATTTTTGTATACAGTCATGTAGTAAACCATTATCATATTGTTTAGCAAGGTCATTAAATGAAGATTTACATAATCATGTGGGTTATGAGCCAAGTGGAGAATCATTTAACGCACATATACTAACCAGACAAGGATTACCACATAATCCTATGATAAATGCTGGTGCAATAATGGTCGCAACAATGATATATCCAGAATTAGAGCCAGCAGATAGATTTACAAAATTACAATCATTTTTTAATAAATTAGCCGGTACAGAAAATGAAATCAAATTTGATATGGGTGTTTTTTTAAGCGAGCAGTATCATGCTGATAGGAATACATCATTGGCTTATTTTATGAGAGAAAATAATGCATATAATAAGAAACCTAGTCAAAACGATATAAATAATCATTTAAATTTATATTTCCAAGCATGTTCTTTATCACTAAATAGTCATTTAGGAAGTATCATTGCATCAACATTAGCCAATGGTGGTAAATGTCCTATTACAAATGAAATAGTTGTAGAAAAAAATATTGTTCGTGACTGTATGACTTTAATGTATCAGTGTGGTATGTATGAATATAGCGGACAATTTGCTTTTGAAATAGGATTACCAGCAAAATCAGGTGTAAGTGGTTGTTTGTTTCTGGTGATACCAAATGTAGGGGGGTTCTGTATTTGGTCTCCAAGATTAGATAATACAGGCAATACAGTCAGAGGTTTAGAGTTTTGTAGATATTTTGTAAAAAATACAAAAAATAAGTTTCATATATTTCATAGTATAACATTTCAAAATGATACATCTAGGTTTCAGATATCACAAAATAAAGAGATTTTAGAGCAACAATTAATTAATGCAGCAGCAGATGGTGATTTAGATTTTATAAAAAGTATTTCAGGGGATGTAAATTTATCATGTAAAGATTATGATAGTAGGACTCCAATTCATTTAGCAGCGGGCGAAGGTCATTATGATATAGTAAAATATTTAATGGATAATAATGTTGAATATGATGTAAAGGATAGATGGGATTCAACTCCATTAGAAGAAGCAATAAAAGGTATACAAGGATTTTATTCACAAGAAAAAAAAAGTATGTATGAAAAAATAAAGGATTTGTTAGAAAACAAAAAAAAATAGTTAATAAATATAGATGCAACAATATAATTTATCTAATGCAGCACGAAATTATAGTATTAATAATCGTCCGATAAATAATGGTGAGTTAGGTTCAGGGCAAATGCCAGGACATTTTCAAAGTGCTAGTGCAGATTCATTATTTCAAATGGACCGGAAATTAGCTGTTGAAACAAAAAATTCAGCTTCATATAGATTTACAACAAACAGATATCTTTATGCAAAACAGAATAAAGGTAGAATAAATAAAAAAATAATTACACAACAAGGATACAAAGGTGGAAAACTAATTGGCACAGATGGAGATGATAGAAGTAGTTCGGCATTAATTAGGAGAAAACAATTAAACCAGGTGGGGAAATCTAATTATTTACATGATAGGAATAATCTTGCGTATTCAGGAATGAATAATAATGATGTAAATAGTGCTAAACGAAGAGTTAGATCATCAGGACAGCGAGCACCACCAAAAGTAAGTATGATGAAAAATAGAGTCTCATGTTCTTATAATTGTTCGTAGAGTTAAAAAAAATAATTACGGTTATTTTTATATGGAAAAACAAATAAAAATAACTCCAAGTTTATTTAGTTTAAAAAAAACAAAGAAAAGTAATGGAAAAAAAACTATTGAAAAAGGAAAATCAAAAAAGAATATTAATACTTTTCTTAATAGAATAAAAGAACATGCAAAAAACAAAACGGTAAAGAATAATTTAACGAATAATGTAACTTCTGAAGAGCTTGATATAAATTCACATATAGATTATTTAGAACAATTAAAACAAAACCAAAAGAGAAAACAATCTAGGAAAAAAAAATATCAAGTAAAAGTTGAACTAGATAATAAATTAGAAAATGCAATAAGTAATCAAACATCAAAAAATATGTCAATATTACAAGAAGTGAATATAAATGAATTATTAGATAAAAATACTGTAAAGATTAATACACCATCTATAGATGTTAATACACTACCTATAGAGATTGAAAAATCACCAGTAAAGATAGATAGACTACCAGTAAAGATTGAAGAACCACTAGTAAAGACAACTAGTCCTATAATAAATAATAAATATAGGCCAGGTCCTGAAAAACCATGGGGTAATTTAAAAAATGGACCTAAACCAACTTATAGAGAATGGAAAAATAAAACTCAAAAAAATACTTATTCAAAACCAGTTATAAAAAAAAATGTAAAAAAATATAAATATTCTTTAGGTAAAAAAGATGGTAAAGTATCTGTATTATTAAAAAACAATAAAACAAGGAAAGCAATTCAAGAAGATAAAAAAAAACTAGAATCTGCTACATTAATTGAAGTGAAAGATTATTTAAAAAAACATTTTTTATATAAACCAGGAAGTTCTGCACCTCCAGAATTATTAAGAGAAATATATAGAAGCGCTCATCTAGCAGGCGCTCCTGTAATTAACACATCTAAAGATAACTTAATAAATAATTTTTATAAATTAGATTAATTCTAACTCTTTAAGAGGCCAGTATTCATTTGTGCCATTAGGCAGAGGTCTCTTAACAATAATTGGAATTTTTTTTTGTTTAAGTTCTTCTTCGGCAATTAACATGGCATCAATTACATTAGTATGAACTTTTATAAAAGGTGCACTACCATTTTCAATTTGCTTAGCTCTTTGACCGATTATTCGTGTTTTTTCATATTTACTTAATACTGGTAGTGTTGTATGAAATTTATCAGTGATTTTTCCTTGTTTATTTCGTTTAATTTTACATAACATTTTAATTTCAGTATTATTTTTAATCTGACTTTTAGTTTTAATAGATTCAACTATATTTTGTATATCTAAGATATCACTATCATCCTCTTCTTCATCACTACTTGAATCAATTATAACATTATTAGAAGGTGTAATATTAACTTCAGGTAATGAATTAGATATGTTTTGATTAGACGTTTCTTCATTTTTATCATTTTTATCATTTTTATCATTTTTATCATTTAAATCTATTTCATCCTCAATATCTGTATCACTATAATAATCACTATCAGATTCATTCGATTTATTGGATGAATTCTCAATATCACTATCTGATATATCTGCCATTATTATATTATAAGATAAGTTAATTTTTAATTCAATTTTAATTTAATTTCCATGAATGATCGCAATGGCAACATAAATATACAAATGTTAATTGTTTTTCATTTGATTTTATTAAAATCACTTCAGGTTGTACCTCTTTATTTTTATTAGAATTACACTCAGAATTAGGGCAGGGAATATTATTAACTCTTGGAAGAGTGCAATCATATTTTGTATATTCATTAATAATATTAGTATCTTCAATAGAAGCAATATTAGTAATTATATTTTGTGTATTACTAGTATCAACATATCCACATTGTTTACAGTAATTAACTAAACTGTTACTATCTTCTTCATTAATTTTTAGATAATACATATTATCGCATTTCTCACAGAACAGCATACTATATATATTGTATAAATATTTAATTCAATTTTTTGAAATTTTTATATAAATTTTGATAATCACATTTTCCTGCCATCTTATATATTTCAATACTATATAGAAATTCTGGAGTATGTTCTTCCTTCGTTAATGCATTCATAACAGCTTTTTTATTTTTTTTGTATTGAGCTTTTATAATATCCTTAAATATTAAATAACAGTCTAATTCAATATTTTCTGTAATGATATTATAAATAGCAACTTTAAAATTCATAAACTTAATAACTTTATTGTATTGATTAAAGTCACGATGTGATTCTAAAATACCAGGTTCATGTAATAATGGTTTATTATCAAAAAGAATCATTAAATTAAGTAAAATAGTTTTAATAGACTGACATGCAGTCCATTGTTCCCCCGTCCATGTATTTAAAAGTGATAGACAACATTTTCCATTTCTATATAAATTAGGATGAAATCGTATATTATACATATTGGTCAAAAAGGTGACCTTTGGTGGTGCATTAGGATAATTATTTGGAAATTCAAATTTAAAAAAATAATATCCATTTTCATAAATAGTCGTCTTTGGACCAATAATTAATGCATGTCCTAATAAAATATTTTCATCATCATGTTTATAATAAATACCATCATTATCTAGTGGTACTTTAATTATATCTGCTATATCTTTGACAAGTCTATTAATTGTACTTTTACTAATAGTGTTATTATTTTTAGACATATATAGTACATAAGCTATTATGTTTATTATAATTTCAAATAATTAAAAAATTGAGTTAAAATTAATTTCTATATATTAATTATGCCACCCAGTTCGCTGGATTTTGATTTATTTTTAAAAAAACAAAAATATAATAAAGATATTAAAACACAAAAAATGACACATACAAGAATAGCTAATAGTAAAGATAAAATTTATGGTGGATGTTATAGTATAAAAGATGAAGATGAGGAGGAATTTTATAAATTATATCATAATAAAGTGTTTTTACAAAAAAAGATGGAATATCTTACAGAGCGTCAAGATAATGAAAATCCAACATGGCTAGTAGATATTGATTTAAGATATGAACGAGATATAAAAGAGAGATTATATAATAATAATCACATTATAGATTTATTACAATTATATTTAACTACATTAGAATCACTAATTGATTGTCAAGATGTAGAATTTATGATATATATTTTTCAGAAACCAAATATTAATATTACTTCAACAGAAGTGAAAGATGGTATTCATATTAAAATAGATATTATAATGCCACATATTATTCAGAGTTATGTAAGAGATAAAATATTAGAAGAAATAGAAACAACATGGGGAGATGTAAAAACAATAAATTCTTGGCCCTCAGTATTTGATGAAGGAATATCAAAAGGCTATACAAATTGGCAATTATATGGTTCTAGGAAACCAGGTAATGATTGGTATAGATTAACAAAAATGTATAAGTGTACGTATGATGAATCATTTGAATTGGAGGAGATGCAAGTGCCGAAGAAAATGGACTTGGATTTATTAAAAAATATAGTAGCTAGGTCAAGAAATAGTGTAAAAGTAAAGTATAAAGAAGAGATATTGAAACTATTGATAAAACTGCCAAAGGTAAAGTTAAAGTTAAAAAATGAACCACAGGTAGTATCAAAGCCAGATTTAATTACATGTAAGGAAGAATTAGATAATTATTTAAAAGAGTTTTTAGAAAGGTCTAATGATGAAGACCATGATGGTGATACATTAACAAATACAAGTAATTATTATTTAAAGGAAGTTCATGAATATACAATGACATTGCCTGAAGAATTTTATAATAAGGGTTCATATGCAAAATGGATGAGAGTAGGTTGGGCTTTACATAAGACAAATACAAAATTATTGATTACATGGTTAAAATTTAGTTCACAAGCGGAAGATTTTGATTATAAGACAATTCCTGAGATGTGTGAAAAATGGACGTCTATGAGCGTTCATTCAGCTCAAAAAAGTCTAACAGTACGTTCAATTATTTATTGGGCTAGGGAATTTGGTGATCCAGAAAAAGTAAAAAAAATTCAGGAACAATCGATTAATTATTTTGTGAATGAAACATTAAAACCTGGTGGTAATACAGATTATAATTTTGCAACTGTTCTTTATAATATGTATAAAGGAAAGTATATTTGTGTAAATATCAAGCATAATATGTGGTATGAATATAAAAAACATAAATGGTATGAGGTTGATTCAGGAACAACTTTAAGAGCCAAGATTTCAAATGAAATGTTTAAATATTATTTACCAATTATGAGAAAAGAGGTACAAAAGTTAGCTGAAATTGATGCAAATACAGATGAGTGGAAAGAGCAGAAAGAGAAATTAACTTATCTTGTAAATTTATCAACACGATTAAAAAATACACAACATAAAGATAAAATTATGAGAGAAGCAAGAGAGCTGTTTTATGACAGTGAGTTTTTAGAGTCACAAGATAGCAGAGTTTATTTATTAGGATTTACTAATGGAGTATATGATTTTGAAGAAAAGGTATTTAGGCCAGGAAGACCTGATGATTATATTGTAAAAACTACAAATTATGATTATCAGCCATTATATACATTTGATGAAGATAAGAAAAAGGAAGTGCATGAATTTATGGCTCAATTATTTCCGGTTGAAGAATTACGAAAATATATGTGGGAGCATCTTGCTTCAACATTAATTGGTACAAATGAAAATCAGACATTTAATATATATAATGGTAGTGGTAGAAATGGCAAATCAATGTTAGTATTATTAATGGGTAAAGTATTAGGTGATT
>JAAHTH010002626.1_pt1 | contig 13407 bp, 19 predicted proteins | sample 6116091 | NCBI WGS metagenome assembly JAAHTH01 (sample SAMN13939990, study PRJNA603662) | sponge metagenome | isolation source: marine sponge | host: Mycale hentscheli | place: New Zealand | collected 2006
ACCCACAGTAGTCCCGCCATAAATTTTGCTGTCTATGGCGGGCTACTATATTTTTTAACTTGATTTTAAAAGTGTTATGGCTCTAAAACCTAAAATTTCAGTATCATTAACTAATAAATGTAACAAGATTACAATTGTCGAAGAGACTGGACCCTTTGTGATTACATCTAATGAGGGAGGTTGGGGAACTCCTAACATAAACACTGCAGCAATAACATACGCAGATGTTCAATTTTTTAATTCAAGTCAGACTCCTGCAATAGCAGCATCTGGAACAGGTACTATATCAGGTACAACATTCACAGATGTTACTCATATATCAGGAACTTTTGCCGTAGGACAAACTCTTACGGGTACAGGCGTAGCCGCAGGTACAAAAATTACAGCATTACTTACAGGAACAGGCGCTAATAATGGCGGAACATATACTGTAAATATTGCACAAACTACTGCTTCTACAACTATTAGCGGTAATCTTATAACACAAAATTACATATTAAAAGATGGCGCCACAGATGTTTACGCAACTGTAGCTGGCGCTCCTGCACCAGGAAGTTTTACAGCATTGTTAGAAAACGATTGGGCAGGAATAGATGGAGTTTTTCAGATAGTATATAGAGTAATAGCAGGCGCTACTACATATACTAATAATAAACAATATCAATTATTCTTATGTAATCTTTGTAATTGTAAAGAAGGTTTAGTTGCTAGATTAATCGATGCATGTGATACTAAAACTGTGCAACGATTAAAAACAGAAGTAGACCAAATGGAAATTTATATTCACGGAATCCAAACAGCATTTGCTTGCGGTGATTTCGATACTGCAGAAGCTATTCTTACTGCAGCTAAAACATATTGTGATACTCTAACAGAGTGTTCAAGTAATTGCTAATATTAAAAAACAAAAACATGAGTTGTAAAAGTTGTAGTGATGTAACACTATTAAGCGGAGAAGACGGAAACGGAGTCCAAACTGTTGTAGATAATGGAAACGGTACATTTACTTTTTTCTTTACAGATGGAAGTACATTTACAACTCCTAATTTTACAGGAAGCGGTGGAGCAGCTGCGACTATTGGTTTAGCTAGTCCTCCTGCTCTTGTAGGAGCACCTGGTACAGCACCTACTGTAACAAACACAGGTTCTTCTTCAGCAGCAGTTTTTCAATTTACTTTTCCAATTGGAATAGGACATGATAACACTTTATTTGTAGATCTTGCTTTTGGAGCAACTGCAGGTGTGCGTGAAAGAATAGATAAACCTTGGAATACAATTAGTGCAGCAATTACAGCAGCTACAGCAGGAGACACTGTGCATATTAGAGCAGGATCTTATACAGAAGATATAACTTTAAAAAACGGAGTTGACATTCATTGCGAAGAAGGTGTAACTATAAATGGTAAAGTAACTGATGCAGGAGCAACTGTTGTTTGTAATTTAACAGGAAATGCAATTTTAATAGACACAGAACCTACTAATCAATGTATAGAAATAACAGGAGCTAATTCTGACATCGAACTTCATTTTCGTAGAATTACTAATACAGGTACAGGTATATATCAAAAACCTGTTTCTGCAAGTAATAAATTATTAGTTGAAACAGATGTTCTTTCAGGAAGCATTCAAAATTATTTTGTATCTGCAAGAGGAGCATCTAATTGTACAGTTATAATAAATCAGCATGCAGAAAGTGCAGCTTCTACTACTGGTGCATTTGCTGGAGTAGATGTTAGACAAGCATTTTCAGGAGAAATGAATTTTAAATGTCCAAAAATAACTATTGGAACAGGTTCAAATACTGAATCAGGAAGAGCTTTGTCTATAGAAGGAGATACTACTAGTACTGCTAAAGTATATTTTGAAGTAGATAGTATAGTTAATAATCATGAACTTGCAACTTCATCTAAATCGTATGGAACATTAAATGCAAATGGAAACGGTAAATACATAGTAAAAGTTAAAGATTGTTATTCAAAAAGTAGAGAAGGACTTGTAGTAGGTGGATCCGATGTAACAGGAACTCCAACCTCTGCTACAGGAGTTGTTATTTTTGAAGGAATGATATTTTCTAGAGATAACGCAGCTTTTAGAATGTTTGGAGTAAATAACGTAGCTACTACTACAAGAGCTGTTATTAGAAACTCATCTTTAATGAGAGGAGTAAATCCAAATGCAACTAATACTATTACAGGAAGAGATAGGCTTTCTGTAATAATTTTTGGAGATGCAGGATTTGGAACTACTTCTTTATTTGCTTCAAATTATATGAATGCAGAATTTATAGATACACAAATAGTTAAAAACGCAGATCAAACTATTACAGCTAATAATGAAAATAGTACTGATAATGCTGCAGTATGTATACAAGGGGGAAATAATAAAATATACTTTAAAGGATGTGATATTGTAAATGGAATAGAAAACCAAACTCCTATATCTTCTTTTTGTGCAGCAGGGTTTACTAGTGCAAATACATTAGTTCCTTCAGCAAGTCCTGATCTTGATGTATATTTTAAAGACACTCATTCTAACAGAGCTTTAAAAACAGGTGATGGAGCAATTAACGAAACAAATTCTGATGCTACAGGTTTTGTAACAGAATCTTCTGCTAGAACACTTAATTATTTACATAAAGCATAATGGCAACAATAACAACAGCTTGGACTCTTAATGCAGGTATTACAGAATTATGGAATAACTATCTTTTTGTAATTACTGATACTGCTGTATTAGCAAACTTACAAAAAGGCCAAGGTGTTACGTCAATAACTTATACTAATCCTGCTGCTACACCAGGAGTAGGTGGTAATAAAATATTATCATTAGTATATCGAAGCGCAAGTAATAAAGTTAGATTCAGTGATGCACCAAGTTTTACATTAACAGGAGTTTTAGTTATAGATGCTGCAGGTACATTAGTTAAACCTTTTAATGCAGGTAACAATAGTGGAAACATTGTTTTTAATGATCCTACTTTAACTGTAGATGAAATTAACAAGCAATGTTTTGATAAAGTAGTTTGGAATAAGCAATGTGAGTATTCTAAAGATGTGCTAGCATATTTAAATAGAATTTTATTTGGATATATAAGTTCTAGTTCTAAAATAGAAGCTTTAAAAAATAAAAAAAGAGCATTAGAAATCTTACACGCTTATGACACAAGAGATATAGCTAATGATACTACAGTTTATAATACATTAACTTACACACAAATTAAGAAACTGTTAGATTCTTAAATTTAAAATAATTATCTTTAAAATAAAAAAAAATGAATATTAATAGAGAGTTTAGCGCAAATGCATCCAGACCTTCGCCAAGAGAAGTAGAATTATTTTTTGATATAGAAGAGAACTCTCTTGCTTATATTGATCATAATAGAATTAAAAGATTAGTTCCTGGAGAAGGAAGAGACGCTCCTTCTAGTACTATTTTATGTAGATTAGATTTAGTAGGCGGTGAATTAGTTAAAGGTGTTGTTCCTGAAATGTTAATCGTAGAAAATCCTTTACCTCAAGATTTTGAGTTTACAATAGAAACAACTCCTAGAATTATAGGAGCTTTTTCAATTACAAATGTTTTAGGAAAAATTTTTGCAGACCCTGATAAAACTAGAATTACTGTTGATCCTGTTACAATTACAGATGCAAAAGGAAATTCAGTAACATTTGAACCAAAAATAAATTTAAATACTCCATACGAAGGAAATGATACTAATGTATTAACAGTTACGTTTTTAGCACCAGATGGAAAACTTGTTCCTCAAGAAAATTTTACTAGTTGGTTACAAATTACAGTATTTAATATTCAAGGAAGAAGAATTCAAAAAACTTATAGAAAACCAGAATTAAAAAGATAATAAAATGGGATCAAGACAAGTACAAACAGAATCAGTAACTTACCAACCTACTATTACTAGGCCAACAAATACAGGTACAATTGAATCTGGAGCATTTTCTGTTTCTTTTGCGAATGTACATGCATCAGCAGATGCTTCAATAAATGGAACAACTTTAAAAGCAGGAGAAACAATTAGTTTTAGCGCAGGAGAAAAAGATACATTAGGTAGGTTTGATTACGTAGCAACAGGGTCAGAATTATTGATTATTACTTTAAGAAAATAATTCTTACGGTATGCCTACAAAAATAACAAGAGATTTACCTAATAGTGCTTTTAGTGCAGCTTTATTGTCTGCAACTGTTTCATCTATAGCAAGCGCTGGAGCAACATTAACTGTAAATGCAGACACGACTGGAACAGTAGTTATAACAGCCCAAGATGCGGGCCTTACAATTGCTTTGCCTACAGGGTCGCCTGTAGAAGGACAAAAATTAATTATTAGAATAAAAGATGACGGTACGGCTAGGTCTATTGCTTATAATGCTATATTTAGAGCAGTAGGAATAACTTTACCAACTACAACAGTTGTCAATAAAGTATTATATTTAGGATGTATTTTTAATTCTGCAGAAACAAAGTGGGATGTAGTAGCAGTAGCACAAGAAGCGTAATATGATAATTATTTCAAAAATAGAATTAGAAAGTACAGATAACTTAAAGTATACTGATGTAGGATATACAGAAGATCCTGCTGTAGCTATTCAGATTAATGAAGATTATGACGCTACTCTTGGTAAATTCTTAGGAGAAAACAGGACTAAATTAGCAATAGGAGAAGTTAGTGTAAGTACATTTTTTGCTACAACTGATTCAGTAAATGAAGCTAGAACAGAAGTAGATACAGTAGAAGGTTTAGGTATTCCATTAATAACTAATGTAAATGAGTTATAATGGCAACACCTACAAAAGGAAATACTAGTAATGCTAACCCAACACCTGGAGCTAACTCTCATTCGATTACTCATAATCAGAATGCGGGTAGCAATAAACTATTAGTTGTATTAGTCACTATGTCTAACGCTAATAGTAGGACTTATACAGGCGCAACTTATGGTGGTGCAGCAATGACTCAACTTTATCAAATTAACAGAGGTGGCCTTAGTCAACGAATGGTATGCTACCATCTAGAAAATCCTGCTGATGGTAATAATACATTGCAAATTAATTTTAACGGAAATCAGTGGAACCCTATTAGCATACATGCTAGAAGTTTTACAGATTCTGGGGGCGTAGGTTCGTCATTAAGAACAGGTGGACAAGCTACACCGCACAGTGGATCTATTATTGTAGAAGAAGATTCTTTAATTATGTTAACATCATGCTCTGTTAACCAAGTTCTAACTCAACAAATACCAACTGGTACTAATAGAACTTTTACTACACACAATACTAATAGACAAGTAGCAACAGGTGCAATATCTGCTAATGCTGGACATCTTGCTGGAGGAGTTTCTTTAAGAGCTACTTCTACTTTTGGGAACTTAACATTAGATAGAACAGAAATAAAAGGCTTGTCATCATCTTCTGCAAGTCAAGGTAACTTTTTCACAATGTTTATGTAATATGGGAACAGATATTAATTTTATAAAACACTTAGGACATTCTGGAAGAGGAGCTAATATACAACTGCCTTCTGATTCATTTGAAGGTTTTATAATGGAGCTTACTGTTACAGGAGGTTCTACTTTTGCACTGAGAGGAAGAAATACAGGTACTTATAATTATGAAGTTGATTGGGGAGATGGAACTGTAGAAACAGTAACTACTTTTAATGGAGGATCTCATGCTTATTCTTCTACAGGAGTTTATGAAGTTAAAATAAGTGGTGATTTTCCTGGATTTGAGTATGGAGCAATATCAGGAGGTTGGAAAGATTATTTAACTAAAATAGTGCAATGGGGTAATATAGAATGGAAATCTTTTTATAGAGCTTTTACTTCGTTTAATAATTTAACTTCTTTGCCTACAGATTATCCTGATATATCAGGTTTAACAGATAAAAGAGCTAGGAACATGTTTTATAGTTTACCAAAGCTTACTAGCTGTGATTTATCTAATTGGCAAAATACAGGAAATTTTGTAGGAGATGCTTTAGGTATGCTTTACGGTCTTAATAAGTGTACTAATATTAATCTTACAGGATGGGATGTTAGTAACATGACTACTACTCAAGATTTTATGGCTCATTGCGGTAGAACTGCAGGTGGATGTACAGTAACAGCACCTAATTTAGATTGGAGTGGGACTAATACTCTTTATAGAATGTTTTATAGAGCTTGTGTTAAAGCCGACTCTGATGTAAGTAATTGGACATTAAATGCTTCGGGAGTTACTTTAGCAAGATTCCTTTATGAATCAGGTACATTTAGTTCACCAACATTTTCTGCAGTAACTGAGCTAGATATGTCTACTTGGAATAATACTTCAGGTATTACTAGTATGCAATATTTTCAATATAATGGAAATGCTGTAAAAAATATTAATGTAACAAATTGGGATACATCTAATGTTACTAACATGCATAGAGCGTTTTATGGTTGTACAAAACTTGAAGAAATAATAGGGTTAAGTACAATAGATGTTTCAAGTGTTATTGATGCACAACTAATGTTTTATAACACAAGAAAGCTTAAATTTAATAACCATAATTTTGGAACAAGTTGGAATAATTGGGCAGCGGCTACATTTAGCTTTAGTAACTTTTTCTATAGAAACGGATATAGTCTTTCAGATGCAAGTGCGGGAGTTGTTCCTACAATATCAGATTGGTCTATGCCTAATGCTACAGGACATATAGCTAATATATTTAGGGAAGCAAAATATACTGCAGGAAGTACTATTACTTTAAATTGGAATTACCCTAATTGTACTAGTATGCAACAATCTTTTTATATAATAAAAGGTGTTACTACAATAAATGTTAACATGACTACTACAAATGCATTAACTGGTATGTTAAATTTTGCAAGACAATCCCTTAATTTATCAACTATTGTTTTTGGTTCTAACATGGATTTTAGTGGACTTACTAATATGAATACTGCATTCTACCAAATAGCTAATACTGCCACCCTTACTTTTGATGCATCTGTAGATTTTGGAGCAATAACAAGTATGTCAAATATAGTAGGAAGTGGATCAACAAGAAAATTAACAACAGCAAGTTATGATGCTCTATTAGTTAGGCTTGAAGCAACAAACAGTAATACTGTTACTTTACAAGCCAATGCTTCACAATATACTGCAGGAAGTGCAGCAGATACTGCAAGGGCAGCATTAATAGCGGATCATAGCTGGACAATAACAGACGGGGGAAGTGTATAATGAGTAATTTAAAAAGCGTACAACATATAACTAAAGACAATCCTAATAGATGGTTTATAGTAACTGATTCAGATCCAGGAGAAGAAGGGTTTGTTGTATTTGGAAATGTTGGGCCTATTAATGAAACAGAACTTAATACAGGTCAACCAAATATATATACTTTTTTAACAGAAAATGAGTTAGAAGCGTATGTAGATAATATAGCAGGCACACGATATTATCAAACCTCTGTAGAAGATAGTTCTCCTAAGTTTCAATTACCGTCTGAAAAGTATGAGCCCATAATTCCTGATCTAGATGTCGACTAAAAAATAGATAAGTATAAACACTTAAAATAGAAAAATAATTAATATCTTTACAAAATAAGTTAAATAAAATGACAGGTTTTCAGATAGGTTTTGACGCATTAATATCATTACTTTCAGCAGTAACGGGAGCTTTAACAGTATGGTATACTTTAAAAGGTAAAGTAGAAATACAACAAGTTATTTTAGAAAATCTTATTGCAGATATGGAAGAAGTAAAAACTCATAAAAAAGAGGGACATACTCAACTGCATAAACGTATAGATGACCTTAAAGGTCAGGTTGAACGAAATCGAGAAAAGAACGACGAATCTCTAGGAGAATTAAAAAAAGAGATGGGAGCGATGGAATTAAGAATTATTCAAGCAATTCATGCGCTTAAAAAATAGTTGGTTATTAATAGTTCTATTAGTAATAATCTCGTGCACTCCGCAAAGAAGATTCACTAAGCTTATTGATAAATATCCACATTTACTTACTATTGACACATTAACTATACATGATACTGTTAAAGTAGAAATTCCTAAAGTAGTTCACGATACACTTATCAGCCAGCATTTTTTTACGCAAATAACTAGAGATACTTTAGTTATACAAAAAGAAAGACTCACTGTAAAAATATTTCACGACACAATAAAAAAGAATGTATACATTAAAGGAGAATGTGATACTATTACAGTAGAAAAAATAATAGAAAGAAAAATTCCAATTAAATATTACGAAAAAACACCCACTTGGAAAAAAATAATAAACTGGGGTATGTTAGTTGCGATTATTCTTATTATATTATATAGCCTATATAGGCTGCTAAATTTTTTAAAAAAAAAGATATGAAAAAGTTTTTAAAAGAATTATTAAGTGATGAAACAGGAGTTTACTCGTCTAAAAGATTAGGTGGTTTACTTTGCGTATTAGCATTAGTTGTTTCATTAGTAGCAAATACATTTACTCACGGTGATATTAAGCCAGCTGAGTATCTTGTAGATGCCGTAGCATTATTTGCATTTGGGTCATTAGGATTAACTTCTATTGATAAATTAACACGCATTAGAAACAAAAAATAAAATGGGGTAGCTCCAATACTTTTATTCTTATACTTTGCAGCTTTCTTTGTATTGCCTGCTATAATTAGAACGCTATGGAAAAAATTATAACATGTCCTCATTGTAAAACAGAGTTTGATATGTCTATTACACCTCGTACTGAAGGGTCTAAGTATCTTTGGATTCTAGACAATGGTCATGGAGGTATGATAGATGGTGTATATCAAACACCAGGGAAAAGATCTCCAGTGTGGCCAGATGGTACACAGTTATTTGAAGGAGAATTTAATAGAGCCATAGTGGATAGATTAATAGCTAAATGTGAAGCTAATGGTATAGATGCTATCAATCTCGTAGATACTCAAAAAGATATTAGTTTATCAGAAAGGGTAGATACTGCTAATAGATTAGCCAAGTCTTCACAAAAACCGTGTATATATGTAAGCATACATGCTAATGGATATACTGACGAATCAGCAAATGGGTGGTGTGTATATACTTCTGTAGGAGAAACTAAGTCTGATTCTATAGCAACGGTATTATATGAAAAAGCTGACGCTGAGTTCCCTGAAAGAAAAATGAGGCCAGACACTTATAGAGATGGAGATGTAGATCAAGAATCTAATTTTTATGTTGTTGCTAACACTACTATGCCTGCTATATTATCAGAAAATTTCTTTATGACTAATTCTAAAGAATGTCACGAAATACTTATGAGTGAATCAGGCAGAGACAGAGTTGCTAAAATACATTTTCAAATGATACAACAATTAGAAAATGGCTAGATTAATAGAAAACGAAAAAAAGCAATCTAAGATTAAAAGGCCATTAATTCATGCTAAAGCAAAGACTTCTAATCTAAAAACATCTAAGAACTATAAAAAGAAATATAGGGGTCAGGGGAGATAAAAGTCGAAAATAAATCATATATTTGTTACTATGCTAACTTTAGAAGATCTTCAGGCACAAATAGATGAATCACTTGCGATTAACTCCATAGAATCTTCATATTCTTATGATTTCTACACAGATTTAATTAATGAACAAAGGTCCTTATGGCTAAGAAACGAATATAATAAAAATCGTCGAATAGATCCATATGTACTTCAGAATCTTAATTGTTTAGAATTAGAATTAGTTAATCCTATAGATTGCTGCATCACAGTGCCAGATGCATGTAAAGTTCTTAGAACTAAAAAGAAAATTCCTAATACAATAGAATTATATTTTAAAAAAGGTATAGCAGCTGTAGGACCTGCTGATATAACTAAACCTAGATTTGTTGTAATAGATTATTCTAGAGTACCTTTCATAGGTCACGGCAGAACTACTAGGACAGCTATTTATACATTCTTATATGATGAATATATGTATGTTATAAGCAGAGATCCTAATGTTAAAAACATTAAGTATATGACTTTGCGAGGAATATTTGAAGATCCTACTAGTTTACTTAATTACGTAGATTGTGCAGACGGAACTACATGTTGGTCTACTAGTAAACCATATCCAATTAATCAATGGTTATGGACATATATTAAGCCTATTATTTTACAACAGTTGATGCAAAAAAGCGCAGCACCGTTTGATGATATGAATGATGCACAAGATGCTAGGACTCAAGGTATGAGACAAGCAGCTCCTGCACAACAACAACAACAACCTCAAAAATGATAAGAGGAGAAGGTAAAACAAAAGGCAATATAAAAAGAAATGAATTTTATAAGCATTATAAAGAAAACGCTAAAGAAGAAATAATTAGCAAATCTTTATACAGTGCTTTTGTAAAAGAATTACTTACTGTTTTTAGTAAGGCTATTGTAGAAACAGGCTTAGAACTAAAAATAAATAAAGTAGGTAAATTAAGAATAAGAAGTAAAAAATTAAACTTCTTTGATAAAAACGGTAATAGATCTAAAAGCTTAAAAGTAGATTGGAAAGCCACTTGGGATTTTTGGAAAGCTAAACATCCTAGTTTATCTAAAGAAGAAATAGTTAAGTTGAATGATAAAAAAGTTATTTATCATCAGAATGATCATAGTAGCGGTGAGTTTTATGAGCATTATTGGGATAAATTAACTAATGTTTTAAAGTATAAAAGTTTTTACGTCTTTAAACCCTCTAGGCAATATTCAAGATTAATTGCTAAAGTGGTTAAGGACCCAAACAGAAAAGTGTTTTATTATGGATGAAATAGAAGTATCAATGGATGATTCAAAAGGATCATCTACAGAAGTAGAGACAACAGTTAGAATTAATCGTAAAGAATTTGAAGGCGGTGGATATGAAGAAGTTCGTGTAGAAGAAGTCGACGGAGGTTTTATTAAAACTGTATGTACTCGTAAAAAAGTAGACGGAGAATGGACTTATAAAGATGAAAAATCTGTAACAACAGAAGACCCTCTTAAAGATAATTCTTCAGAAGGAATTGCAGGTAGATTAGAAAAAGTACTTAAAAATCTAGGGTAATGTTTGCTGGTAAGACTGTCTCGTATAAAGCAATTCTAGACAAAGTAATCAGGGATTTTGGATTTAATTACGATATCCATGATGAAGAAGGTTTAGAATGGTTAGCTGAATTTATGGCCCATACTAATGTGCCTATGACTTTAGCTAACAATATTGCATATATTAAAATATGTGACGGTCGAGGTGAGTTACCATTTGATCTTCATAAAATAGGGCAAGTATCTACACTTACTGGTGTAGAAAATTTATCAGACGCAGAGTGCGGTAAAGGTCGTATGTTTCCCATGAGATGGGCAACAGATTATTTTCACAAAAGATATCACGTAGATAGAAGAGATTATACTTCTGAATCAGATCAAACTTACACAGTAGAAGGAGGATTTATTTTTACTTCTTTTAATAGTGGTTTTATAGCAATGAGTTATAATGCTATACCAACAGATAATAATGGATATCCCACAGTGCCTGCAGAACAACAGTGGTTAGAAGCAGCTTCTCATTATATAGCATTAAAGATTGCTAAAAAGCTATGGATGCAAGGACATCTTCGTCCTGATGTTTATCAGATTATAGAACGAGATAGAGATTGGTATTTTGCACAAGCAGTTAATCACGCTAAACAATGGAACGGGGTCGACGAAGCAGAAAGCATGCAAAATGCTACTCTTAGAACTATACCTGATACACAGGCGCACGCGAGCTTCTTTGCTAACATGCAATTGCCTGAACAACGTAATTTTAGATCTAAGTCAGGAGCACATAATACTACTGATATATCTATAGTAAGTGCTTCGACACAAGGAGCTAACCCTGCAACATCTTAAAACTAATTCATGGAAGGACATGTTAATACATATGGCGGATTAAACAAAGATGCAGCTTATGATAGTATTAAGCCGAACATGTATATTGACGCATTAGATATTAGAATATCTACTGATAAAGGAGAATCACAAGGAGCTTTTACTAACATAAAAGGAAACGAATTATCTTTTACTATTCCTACATCAGGAACTTTTGATAATAATCCTCCTGCTACTCCTATTAACTGGACAGCTTTAAATCCTGAAATTATTGGATATGGAACAATTAGAAATACTATTGTTTTATTTGTAGCAGATGATTCAGGAAGCAAAGGTTGGATTTATAAAGTTAACTATGACGCAGCTAGTCGTGTAGCTACTGCTCCCGAATTAGTTTATTTTAGTGAACTTTTAAATTTTAAAAAACAATGGCCTATAGAAGCTTTAGGTCGTTATGAAAATGCATCTATTCAAAAAGTTTATTGGACTGATTACAATAATTTATTTAGAACAATAAATATTGCAGATCCTTTAATAAATACTTTTAATGTAAGTAATATTGATATATATCCAGACGTAAAATATACTCAGCCAATTGTAGATAATGTAAGTGGAGGAGGAGAACTTCAAACAGGAATGTATCAAATAGCTTACCGTCTTATTACTTCTGACGGAAAAGAAACTTTAATATCTCCTCCAAGTAATATGATTCACATAGTTGCTAGCTCTGAATTTGCTGGTGTTGCAGCATACGTAGGAGATAAAGAAACAGTTAATACTTTTAAGAGCATTACTATTTCTATAGACACAAGTAATTATTTAGAGTTATTTGAACAAATAGAAATTTTTAGTTTATATTATGCAAGTCCTACAGCAACTCCAATTGCTTCTTCAATAGAAATTGTAAATATTATTGATAATAATACAACAATAATTTATCAAGGAACAGAAGATTCTATATTTGACATAGAACTATTTACTTTTGCTAGCAAAAATTTTGCATTTAAAACGTTTAAAACTGTTGCTCAAAAAGATAATTATTTAGTAGGTGCTAATATAAAATCATCTACTATTAATTTAAATGATTTATTAGAAACTGGAGAAACTTTTGAATCAAAAACTGCAAGATATAACAGTTCAAACAGCCCTACTCCAGGTACTAGTTTAGAAAAAGCTTTTAATGCAGAATTTAATAAAGATAAACATTGGGATTTAAATTGGCAAACAGCTGCTAAACAATATAAATATCAATCTAACGGAACTACTTTAGGAGGACAAAGTTCTGGAACTACTCCAAATATAAAATATAGTTTTCATTTAGAACCAATGACTGTTGATGTAGATGTACAGTCTGATTTTCATAATGTAGGAGGAAATGTACATTATGGATTAGATAATCATGATTTAAATGACGGATACGGAGTAAGGCCTAATCCAGCTTCGACTATTCCTAATACAGCTTCTCCTATAGTTTCTAGTTTATTACGAGGATATAAAAGAGGAGAAACTTATAGGTTTGGTATTGTTTTTTATACATTAAAAGGAGAAGCAACTTATGTAGA
>JAAHTH010002627.1_pt1 | contig 13406 bp, 17 predicted proteins | sample 6116091 | NCBI WGS metagenome assembly JAAHTH01 (sample SAMN13939990, study PRJNA603662) | sponge metagenome | isolation source: marine sponge | host: Mycale hentscheli | place: New Zealand | collected 2006
TTCATTCTTTTTCTCTATATTTTTCCTTAATTTTCTCTTCTATACTTTTTTCTGGAATTAAAAAAAAAAGCCTATGATTCATCTAGTATTTCATCTATTATCTGTGATGAAAGAGCACGACCAAAAGAAATTACATCGTGGTCATCAATTTCATTATCCAATATTACAAAGAGCGAGTAAAGAACCATTATCGTTTTTGTGAGTTGGTGAATTTTTTTATTTTTTTCCTCTACTACTTCCTTGAAAGATTCAGCAAGTCCTAGCATATCTCCTTCATTTGTTTGGCTTTCTTCTTCATCTGTAGCAAGGACTATCTCCGGAACAAAATGCTCTAAATAAGACATCTCTATATAATAGTTGGTTTATTTTTTTACCATCTCAACGAGGTTATAATATAGAGTTCCCATCTTGGGTATATCGTAGTTAATTCCTTTTTTTGATGCGATATTATTCCAGAGATGTATGCCTATTGAATCCTCCATCATTTCTTCATAATCAGGTAATTCTACTGCGTATTTCTGTCCACGATTTACCCATTGGCTTACTGGATATGTGAAAATATCTACAGCAAATCCCCAGAAGATAGGACAGAAAAAATGTGGGGGCATAATGGCTGTAAGAAGATATTCGTAATGATGACTCAATAATTTCTTTTGAAAGACTTTCTGAAATTTATTATTATTACTATTACTTTTTTTTCTAGCATCAAATAGACTTTGTTCAAGTGTATCGGAAAGTAAGGGACAATAAGGTGGAAATTTCAAACACCCTATATTAGGTGAGAAACTACGATTTGCTTTATAAAATCCTGACTGGTTCGTGTATTCACTAGAAATAATGTATTCACGGTGTAGTGGAACTGGACGAAGTAAAAAGAGGTCGGCATCTAACCAAGTCCCTCCTCTTTGGTATAGAAAGGTAAAACGCCAGATGTCGGCAAATTCCTGAATAGTATGTCTTGTAGGGTCTATACCATCTGAAATAGTGATTTCATCATAATCTTTTAAAACTAGACTTTCTTCTTCTTGTAAGTCTTTGAAAAATTCTTTTGGGAAACTTTCATCAATATAAAGAGAAACTTTATGGAAACGACACCAAGACCTCACACATAAATCCAGTAGTGGTGTTGGAGTTCCCAACCAAAGAGAAAATACTTCCATTTCTATAGATATATATCTCTATTTTTATTTTCCAATCAACGACGCAAAATATCTATGGTATTTCTATGAACTTAGTTTATTTAGCAAAACCTACATATGGTGGTTGGGTATCTTTTACGGCACACCTATCCCTTCTTACTAATGCTCCTGTGTATAAGATACGGAATAGAACAGAGAGATTTACTAGGTCTTTTGCTATGGATACTTCTAGTAGAAACATAGTCATAAACCAATTAAGGGAGATTGAAAATATAGTCATTACCGCTGTTGATAAACATCACCTAGATTTGATAGAAACTATAGCTTCTTGGGGAAGGGACGATATCTATATTGTTATTCACGACCCCACAGAGTTGAAACCTAGATTGCGAGATATTTTGTGCCTTTTCAAAGTAATAGTAATAAGAAAAACTATGAAGAGAATACTTAAGGAATATGATGTGGAAAGCACTTGGCTTCCCCACCCATTCTATACTTGGAAGAGGCACGAGCCGACCGGAGACACGTCGATCGGCGAGGGTTCAGCTGTGTCTATATCAAGAATAGATTTTGATAAGAATATAGATATTATATTGAAAGCAAATAGAAAACTTTTAGAGAAGGGTATCTCGCCTATACAACTATATGGCGACCAAAATGAATTATATGTCTATCACAAGTTAAAAGAACTAGACTTTCCTGACCACTATGCTGGACGATTTGGAAAAAATAAAGAGGCAATAAATATTATTCTTTCACGTGCCGACTGGGTAATAGATATGTCTTCTATCAAAGGTGATGGAGGAGGAACACAATACACATTTCTAGAAGCTATCCATATGGGTTGTGCTTTAATACTAAATAAAAAATGGGTAGAAAATCTAAGTGAAGAAGAATGTATATGGAAAGATGGATATAATTGCTATATTGCGAGAAATGAAGAAGATATAGTTAATATCATTTCTCTCGCCGACCCAAAGATTGTTGCTCTTCGTGCTAGGGAGATGCTCCAGTCGCATAGTGATGCTATTCCGTGGAAAGAATTGTTTCACTAACAATAATAGAAAATCTTTTTACTATTTCTTTTTCTTTAATACTTAGTGCTTCGTATGTAGGCATCCAGTCTATATCCCTCATATCACAATCAAATATAGTAGAAACAATAGCATTTATCTGGGTGTAGCATTCCTTATGAAACTCCCTTTTAGAATTATCGCATTCGCACCATTCACACATCGGCATAGTTATACAATTACCTAAGATAATATTTATTAACTCCGTGTCTTTAAATCATCTCAGGCAAAATTAAATCTTTTTTTGAAATCCCTTACTGAAGCCGAGCGGGTAGGTAAATTCCAGAGAATAAATTTCGATAGAGCACCTGCGGAGAATGGGTTCAACCAATCTTCCCTTTTTTTGTGCCGAATATCATAAAGTCGTTTTCTTTCATCACGAACACTTTTGTCGTGGAGTGTAAAATCTTTCATTCCCTTAGCACCGAAATTTACTCGTTTTGTTTTACCATCAGGGAAAGAAAAAATAGCAGTTAATTTACTAGTTTTATTTTTCGCAGGTTCAAATACTACTTTAGTTTTTTTACTCATTATTATTCCCAAATATTTTTTTTATCAGGAAGAAAGAACATATTACAATCTCGGCACACGATATAGCGAACTTCCCCTGTATCGTGGTCGTGGTCTAGACATCTATCAAATGAATCTTTAAATTCATTACCACAAATATAGCAGTTAGTTTCTTTTAATACAGCCTCATACAGAGCAGAGTAATCGGTATCAATTACTCCCCTTGCTATCCACTTTTCTATCTTACTAGTTTTTTTACTACTATCCCTTTGACGCCATTTTTTCATTCTTTCTTTTATTTTATCTCGGTTTGCTAAATTATACTCCTTTCTTTTATCTTTGTTCTTTTCATAATATTCTTTACTTTTTTGTTTGACTCTTTCTTTGTTTTTTGCTAGCCATTCCTTATAATATTGTTCTCTATGTTCCTTGTTCTTTTTGTTCCAGTCTTTTATATACGCTAGTTTTTCTGGGCTTGTTGTCGGCATAGTATTACAGAAGATATAGGTATTTATATAAAATCAATTTTTTTTTAATATCTACTATATTTATAAAGAAATGGAACTAAGTAATTATTATTCCGACCGCCAAAACTACGAAAACAGTTATAACAACGCTGTCGCAAATGCTACTGGTCTTGCTAATGCCAGACGTGGTGAATACGAAGACAAGTTGAGAGAGTATCAGGAGAAGAAAGAAGATGCCGATGAAACCTACGAACAAATCCGTTCTGCTATTGAAGGTGTAGGAACACCCACTCTAGAAGAAGGACTTAAGGGAGGAATCAAATATTTACAAGGCAAACTAGAAAACAAGGTGAAAAAGGTTTCTGCGGACTTAATAAAGAAATATGGTCTGGAAGGAGGACAAGCCAGATTTGAAGCTGGTCTCCAGAAATTAAAACAAAAAGGCGTCAATCTAACTAAAGATGTAGAACAACGAGCAAGAGCCTCATTTGAAAAAGCACGAGGAAGATTCCGAGACCTATTGCCGAGGGAAGCACCTAGGCCTACCGCTGTAAGTGCCGAGGACTTAGGACTAGGCGATAGAGATATTCAAAGACTAAGACAACTTGGAGAATTACCTAACCGTGTATCGGCACCATCAGCACCAAGTAGAAACCTATCTGATCTCGAGGATAGGTATAGACAAGACCCATTATACTCAACAAAAAGCGACCAAGAACTACAAGGAGACTTTGATAACGCACAAGGAAAACTTAGTAATCTTAAAAATGCTAGAACCGATATCTCACAGCAAATAAAAGATAATCAGGAAACAATTGATAATTCTACCTCAGAAGTAGAAAGAGCGTCTGCCGGTAATAGAAGAGACCAATTGAATAAAGAATTTCAAGAAACGTCAAATAAAATTGATGATGCGGAAGATGATTTTTCATCTGCGAGAGACCTCCTAAGTAGAAGAAGGGCGGTGAATGCTATACGAGATGCTGAGAGTCGCACCGCAAAAAGTTTGGATACCACAAGAGCGACTGATTTTGAAAGACCTAGTTTTAGACTTCCATCAGGAGAAGTTCCATTCTCAGCGGAGGGTGAAGGTGGAATAGATAAAGGTGTAAGGGCTTTGGCGAGAACAAGGACACTAGGACAGATAAACGAAGCATTACCAGGACCTGGAAGAGCATTACAGGGAACGCCTGAGCGTGCCGAGCAAGATGCTAGTGATAGGGAGGCGAGCCAGAGAATCGCTCTAGAAGACCAGCAAAGAGCGGAAGCAGATGCCGAACAGAGGGCATCTGGAATAGCACAAACAAGGAGTCCAGAAACAGAAACAAATAGAACTATGCCAGAAAGTATGGGAGAAGGTAATCCTGAAAGTAATCCCGCCCGACCAGTTGAAAATGCAAGTCCAGAGAGTGCTATCCCAGATGACGCTCAGGGTGGAGCAACTAAAGCACCGGTCGCTGAACCAAGTGTGGATAGTGATGCTCTCGACTCTGGAGCCAAGGCAGTTGCGAAGCAGGCGGCTAAGGGTGGGGGTGAAGAATTGTCTGAATTAATTACAGAAGATACAGTGTTGGGAGGACCAGAGAACCCCATTGGAGACGTCATCACTGGATTAACTGGCCTAGGAATGGTATTGGGAGGAATTTTTGCCCCTAAACATCACGATTCACCACCCCCTCCACCTCCTAAGCCACCATCAATTAATCCAGCAACCGCTATGGGATTATAAGTTATTCAAATTTCAAAGTAATAGGTTTCTTCTCCATAATTGTCTTAGGAGTAGGATTTTTTTCTCTATAATAATTTTTCCTTTTATTCTGGTCTCCTTTTACGAAAGGAGAATATTTAAGTAGTTCATCAAGAGGCATACCTATTTTTTGAAGAGTATTACCTTGGTCAATTACTATTGAATTTGTGTAAATGAAAACCTTTCTATCTAAAGAGTTTGAGGCAATTTTGATGAAAACTGGGCGGACACGATTTAAGGAAACAAAATAAGAAAAATTATCGTGGTCTATAATTTTATTATAATAAGTCGTAGAGACAAGAATAAGTCTTCCAAATATCATAGTATATAATATATTATTTTATAATTTTTTTAATTATTTTGAGCGAGTAATATATGGGTATTTGCTACTTATGTGAGAAGGAAGACCGTAGTTGGAACGCCTATTATTGTAGTGAATGTAATCGCATAAAGCGACTTATACATCTTTATGGTCTCAAACGAGTAAGTGAAATATTGACCTGTGTCCTAATTAGAACAAACGACCAACAGCAACACAAAATAAAAGTAGAACTGGAAAAAGAGAAAAATGTTATTGAAGAATCACATAAAGAAACAAGTGAATTGATAAAAAAGGTTCTGCGTAGTGGAAAGGAACTAAAACAAATATGAAAAAAAAAAATATGAAAAAAATATAATTTTTTTATTATATGGAGCTTATCCTATGATTATCCATTTTTTTTTGTAGAACCTCTATAGGTGGCTGACTCCGCCAATCTTCTATTAAATCTTTTATAAATGATATTTCATCTAATCTAAGTGTTTTTTTAAATGAAATAAGTTCCTTTTCATCTTGGGAAAGAGAACAACTTGACTTACAGGAAATTCTACCTACAGCTTTACCTAATGCCTGTCCCATATATAAGAAAAAAATATAATTTTTTTATAGTGGTTTAATATATACGAATGTCCGAAAAACCCCAAATTTTTGAAACGCCAGAAGCACCAGCAGAAGCACCTACCGAAGTGGTTGCTCCTAAGAAGCGTAGGAAGCGGAAACCTATGACCGAGGAACAAAAGAAAGCATTTGGCCAGAAAATGCGAGAAGCTAGAGAGAAAAAAGCAAAAGCGATGGCAGATAAAATTGTAGCAGAGCAATCAGGAAATCGGAAAGATCTCGAGAGACCTGCCGAAGTGCCTGTGCCTGAGGCCAAGGCCAAACAACCTCGGGCGAGAAGAAAAGATACATCTAATAAAATAGTGCCCCAAAATAATCTCAACTCACCTCCGCAAATGGATTATTCATATTTTACAAATCTCAATTCAAGTATTCAAACCCTTAACCAGACACTTACTAGATTGAGTCAGGCAAGAGAAGCCCCTGCTCCTAAAAAAGAAGCCCATGCTCCTGCTCCTAAGAAAGAAGCACCTGTCTCAAGCAATCAGAAGCCTCAACAGAACAAGCCTAAAAATGATACCAGTAGTCCCGCCCCCAGTAGTATTCCAGAGAAGAAGAAGGTTTGGAACATTAAAAGGCGATGCTATGTTTATATTTAATAATTTCTGTGCTAATACATATAGACTATGCCCCATATATTAAAAGCAAAAGATAAAACAGACAAATTTGTAATTGATAAAGGCATTTTACCACAAGTTCCTTTCAGAGGTCTCCTGATAGGCAAAAGTGGTTCTGGAAAAAGTAGTATGCTACTTAATCTCATTTGTAATCCAGAATTTTATGAGAAGGATTTCAAAGGAGAAAATATCTATGTTTTTACTGGGAGTCCCCACGATGTTAAATTGATGAATATGTGTGATTTCAAGGAAATACCTGCTGGAAATATTTTCCACGGATTTCAAGACCACATAGTAAGCGAGATATATGATGATATGGTAAATGATTTTCAGGAAAAGATGGAAGAAGGTAAGAAGCCAGAACAAAAATTATTTATTCTAGATGATTTATTCTTCTCAAACCAGTTCCGCCAAGAAAATCAAAAGGATAGTATGCTACTAAAATTATTTCAAAATGCAAGGAAATATCTGGGGAGTGTCCTATGTCTGGCTCAAAAAGCAAGTAGTATCGCCACACCAATAAGGGAAAATGCGAGTTTTGTAATCACTTTTAGTGCTAGTAATAAGCAGGCAGACCTTTTAGAAGGAGACTACAACTTCTTACCTAGTTCAAAGGATTTTAATATGGATTTCAAACAAGCGACGAATGAAAAACACGACTGCCTTTTTATAAATATGGACGCACCTGTGGAGAGACGATATATGGATAGAGAATTCAAATTTCTATCTTAATATCTTTTTTTTTCTATCTTGTTAATTATTATAGAAAGCGATGAAATTGTTAAGAGTTTCTACGACTGATACAAATGGCTTTTTTGACGCAACATTTAATCAGCCCATTAGGGTTGAACCACAATCCAGAATAGGGTTGCTCTCATATTCAGGACAACAGACTCAACCTATTTATATTGCTAACAAAAGCACAGGAAATAGTTTGTGCCGACTTACTTCCGGTGATGCAGATGATATTGTAGTAAGATTCAATCCAGCAAATGGAACCTACGCAGGTGGTAATTCACTTGACGAGGAGGCTTCAGCAGGAAGACCAGCAGGTCTCCTCAGGTCTATAAGTGATAGTTTCAATTCTCAATCCTTTTCTCAAACCGTTTTTACATCGGTTATGGGAAGTGAATTAGATGTGCGAGAAGATAATGGTAGAGTAATCTTTGATTATAGAACAGCACCACTTTCCGTTCTTAATGATGATTTTCTGGAATTTGACTCCAGTGATATGACTTATGACCCTTCTGCTGAAAATCCAATAAATTTTATTCCTACAATAACAGATATAACCAACCCAGACCTTGGTTATAGAGAATTTAATGCTATTTCCAGTTATCCAGTATCAAATGGAGTAGGTAATATCCAAGCCCAGCTTGGTTTTATTGAATTGGGTGGAAGTGGTCGTGCTGGATATGAAAAAAGTGGTTTTATAATTGGACTTACTAGCACTGATATGCGAGGTCTTACTTCTGGCCAGTTTGGAAAGACTGATGCTGATTTTGCTATGGGATTTTATAGAGATACTACTACTTCAAGTAAAATTTTTGTCCAGATAAAGCAAAGTGATGGTTCATATACAAGAACAGACTTAGCAACTACTCAATACGTAGGTGTAAATGATGAAAATAATAGTCAGGTTGCTATTGCTATAAATGGAAATAGAATACAATTTTTATATACTAATTCTCTAAAAGATGATTGGAGTATAGGAGCCGATGCTCCACTTATGGATAAAGATTTGCTTTATCCCTTTATGGTTTATTTTGATGGTTCAAACTTCGCACAATCACGAACACCTTTAATGACTATTAATCCATTTCAACATGCAGGAACAATTCTCACAAATACAACAGGCACAAACATCACACAAAATAATTTTATACCAAGAAAATTTAAATTAGAAATAGCAAGAGAACTAGCATTATATTTAGGATTTGTAAGAACATCTAAATTTAATTCTCAAGGTTTCTTTGAAAATGAAAAAGACGATACTGGAGCATTATTTCAAACACACGCTACTAGTGTATATGTTGTATCAACTACAGAAGAAAACTACATCTTAGAATTACTATCTATGAATATTGATAGTTATGATTCCGAACAAAAACAAAGAAAAAATATAGTCTCAAGCCTCGTCTCAAGAACAGGTAATAAGATATCGGCGGATGCTACAAGTTCAGTATTGTTGGATTTACTCAATACAGATGCTATTGATTTAAGAAATATAAAAATGAGACTTGTTGATAGCGATTTCAATAAGATTGAGATTGATGGAGAGCAGGTAGCAACTATAATTATCGCCCAAAAAGATGAAAGTATCGGGACATTATAAGTAGGGGACAGGCTGAATCAATATATATCTATACAATTATTAAAGAATATTTTTTTTTATGTTTTGAAATATTTATTTTCTCTGTTTGTTGATAGAAATTTATACAACAGGTATAAGAAAATAATTATTTTTTAAGGTGAAATGCGATAAATCTATTCATTTTACACAGAGAAAGGGCCGAAATCGTTGAAATTTTTTTTTTTATTTTGAGGACACCATAAACATTACTGAGAAAAGGGCACTATGATATTTTACTTGTTGGTTGCGATTTCCTTTTAACTAAGGAGGGAATATTGAAAACAATACAAAAATTACTGTTATTATTACTAATTATATCAGGGGACAGGGGACAGGCAAATCAGAGGAACAGAAAACTCTCTATATGAAAAAAAAAAAAATTATATTTCACCCATCAAATATCTTTTTTTTTTTTATTTCTAAGAGACTTTGCAAAGGACAGCATTTTACGTGTCCCCCGTCCCTTGTAGTGTCCTCCTTTTCTGTGATATGAGTATAAAAAATATAGATTCATTCAGTTTTTCCTTTAATCTATCTTCCTTTTTTCCATAAAATCTCTTACTTTATTAACATCAAATATGTAAAATGTCTTTTTCTTTTGTTGAGGTGGTGTCCGCCTTACCGAGTTGATTGGAAGATTAAATTTAGTAATTTGAGGCCATAATGTATTAGTCATTTTGAAAGTAGTATTTGAATTCATAAAATATTCGCCCCACACTTCCTCGAGATCATTTACAGATATCCATTTATGAGCTTTATCATATTTTGCATGAAATAATTGAACCGCTCTTCTCTCATTTTCAGGAATATCATTTGTAAGGCTCGTGCTCCCAGTAAATACTAAAGTTTTGATGAATTCTATTTCTTTTGGTGTGCTTACCTCTTTCATCTCTTTAACGATTTCAGTATCATATCGCTCTTTTTTTGCTTCCCACCCCTCAGCAACAAATTCCTTACCTTCTTTCAGGAGTGCGTGGAAGAGATGAAATAATTTTTTACCGTCTCCAATCATATCATAGTATTTATCCCAGAACTCTTGTGCATCAGGATTTATATCTACACATAACTTATCCGACGATTGAACCATAAATTGGCGTCTATCTTTTCTTTCAATATGAGTGGCGTTGTTAGTGGTAATCATAAAGAGAATATTGTTGTTTCTAGTAAATCCCTTCTCATATTTTTGGCGGATTTCCACCTTTTCTGCTGTGAGAGTTGCCTTGATTTTTTCCTTATATTTTTTACTATCACCATATTCAGTCTCATTAAAGCAAACAATATCAGCTGTTCTCACAAAAGAACCATTATCATTTCCAAAGAAACTACCCATATCGTCGAGACAAACATATCGGTTCTTTCCAAGCAAGGCACCGAGAGTCAAACCGATTGTATCCTTTCCTGAGCCATTAATACCAAAGAAGTTAGGCATTACTCCTATTACTTCATTAGGCGACGCCAGTTTTCTGCAAAAGAGGCGATGAATAAACTGTGCATCAGCTTCATTACTATTTGTAAGATTACCTAGTAATTCCATCCAGAGCATTTGAACCTCAGTTAGTAGGTCTTCTTCAATCTCGCACTCATAATCCCACACCTTGTAGGGCTTTGCGATGTTATAATAGTCGGTGTTTCTGGGCTTTTCCTTATCAGGGAAAGGTCTATACTCAACTCTTTTGTAGGTTCTTTTATTTGTGTCTTCCATCCAAGAGCGGTATATGTAATCCTCTTTATATTTCCCTTCATCGTTGGTAATGCGGATTTTATATTCCATCGCCTCATCACGCAGGGAACTGGTAGAAATACTATTGATTTCGCCATCACGTTCCACATAGTATCCTAAAGGCATCAAACATTTAAAGTAATGGTTCTCAAATGCGTCCTTACTTTCTTCATAAGTGGGAAGTAAGGCCAACTCCGAAATATCCGGATTGAATTTTGTTTCTGGAACTTCAATTGGCTTTTCAGCAAACTTAATAAATGGTTTCATATCTGGTGAAATAGTCTTATTGATAGCATCAATATCTATTTCTTCTTCAGTTTCAACCATAAATCCATCAAACATAGGGACTCGTAATGTCCCGTTCTCACGAAAGGGATTCATTGCATTATCAACAACTTGTCGTTCTACCTTTTTGGTCATATTATAAATTGCTTTTGATTTACAGTTCTTCTCTTTTTCATCAACTACTAGATTATTCTTTTTGATAATCTGGTTTTTGATTGAGGCGATTTCTCCTATGAGTTTTTGATAAAAAGGCTTACCTTTCTTTGCGTAGTTGGTATCCTTATTCAAAAGGATAATTATATCCTGTTTTACTAGGCCCTCCTTTGCGAGTATCTCCTCTCTATTCTCACAATAGTAGGTGAGGACTGGACACAGAATCTCATTAAGAGAACAAACATATCGCCACAAGTTTGGCTCACAATTAACAATATCTATATCTCTGTAAGTAGAAGGAACTAGAAAGTTTCTTAGTTCCCGTGGCATCCACTGGAAACATACACCAGTTTGGGCGTATAATCTTCCTGTTCCTTCCTTATCATTTTTGCTAGTCTTGTAGAGAACAGTTTTACTATAATTATTACTCGCACAGTAAAGAAATACATTTTGGAGTTGGTCTAGATAAGACTTGTTGGCTTTTTGCAATTGACCTGTTTCATCATAAAATCTCTTGAAAAATTCATTTTTGAATTCATTACGAGAAGCACTTAGGCTTCTAAGACAATAAGACATCTTCGCTTGGTCATAGATTTCGGAAAGCATAATCTCATTCTGGGGGGAGGGCATAGTTATACAATTAGCACAGATTAAAATCTTTGATATGATTTTTAAAAAAAAAAAAAATAAAAAAAAAAAATCAACAAAAAATTAATTTTTTCATATAATCTAGACTTTTTCAGGTGTTTTGGTTTTTAGGTTTTTTTTTTTAGCATATCTCTCTCGGGCCATCGCCGTAAGTCTTTCTCTATTCTTTTGATAATATGCCTTTTTATATTCTTTACAATTTGCGAGAATATGATCTCGACGGTCTTGATAATACTCCTTATGCTTTCTGGTAGGAACACGCTGATTTAAACAGTCATTATTTTTTATTAGTTGCTTTTCTTTTTCTTTTAATTCACTCAGGGGAACATCTTTTTCAATTATTTTCATTTCTACTTTTTCTCCATCTTCGCATTCATTAAACAACTTACTACTACTCATTTTGTTATATTTAGCATTATATTTATGAATTGCGTATCTTTGCCGAGGATTTATACTCGTAGAACCGTAGTAAGTATCTTTTCCATTTGTTAGTAAGTAAAGACAACCAAGTTTTTCGCTCATCTCTATACTCTCTATACAGAAAATAATTTTCTATTTTTTAAGTATTTTTCTGGCTTGTTCTTGTAAATCCGGGTCAGCCTTACTACGACCACCAAGAGCACCGTGTATAAATGAATAGACTCGGGCCATAGCCCACGCCTCTCTAGGTAGTCTCGCACTTCTTGGGAACTTCCTAAAATTGGGATTTTTCGCCATCGTTCCTCGCACTCTCACACTCCTAATGTTCGTCTTCCAAGCCCCAACACCACGGTCATAGGACTTATCAATCAAACTTCTAGGAACTCCTGTCTGTTTTGCTATGTCTGTCTTGGAGTGAGAGGCATTAGCAGGGAAACCAAATCTCTTGTTGTATCTTTCTCGGTATGTAGGCATCACTTCTTTTTACTATTTACTTTCTTTTTTTTATTCATTTTCTTAATCTTCATCTTAGTAGCCCCTTCAAATAAATCTCGCAAATTTTTTTTGGGTGTCTTTTTCTTCTCCTTAGCAGAAGTGCTACTAACTCTCTCCATACCGCTAGAAGTTCCGTATCCCATACTATATATTCTTGGAGACATAAATTTTTTACTAAATTTATATTTTATATCTTAGATATATATTAATATGCCTCTCAATCGCATTAGACCTAATAATGAGACTAATGATTCCCTTGTCGCTATTACTAATATAAATGCCTCACAAATAAAGAAGATGGCTGACTGTGTAAATACAACATCTAATCTGCTAAGAGTAGATATTGAGGACGCCCAGATTAATGTAGATGGAACTGGTCTTGCTACAGAGCAGACATTAAAAGACTTAGACACCAGAGTAGGAAACAGTATTTTCTCTTCCGCCACCGCTCTTGGAACAGCACAAGCAGTAATCCAGACTACTACTCGTGCTCTTAATAGCGGTTCTAGCACTATGAAACCCCTAGTGATGGACGCAAGTGATAACCTGAATGTGAATATTAATGCTGGTGGTGGTTCGCACGGTTTAGCCACCGAGGCTAAGCAAGATGTAATGGAAACTTCTCTCAACTCAATTGATACCAGAATAGGTAATTCTGTAAATGCTGGTTCTACTGTCTATGGCGATGCGGCTAGTGGTGTTATATCCACTTACGCTTATGGTCGTGATAGTGGTAATAACCAGATGAAAGCATTATCTCTAGACACCTCAGGAAATCTTAATGTAAATATGGCTAGTGGTGCTATATCTGGTTTTGCTACAGAGGCAACACAATTGTTAGC
>JAAHTH010002628.1_pt1 | contig 13405 bp, 15 predicted proteins | sample 6116091 | NCBI WGS metagenome assembly JAAHTH01 (sample SAMN13939990, study PRJNA603662) | sponge metagenome | isolation source: marine sponge | host: Mycale hentscheli | place: New Zealand | collected 2006
GGTAAGGCTGGGTCATATCTTGACCCACTTGTTTTAGGTTGTTTTATATTTAATTTACCATAAGCACCATCTTTGGCTTCAACCGGTACATCTTTATCAATAAATTTATGTTGATGTGAACTTAAATCATAAAGAGGTAATTTTTCATAAAATACATAAACCATTTCATGCTTTCTCATAGGCATCTTTTTCGCTGATAGAAAACCAGCTGGTGCTGATTTCACCCATACTAAATCATATCGAAAAGGGCATTTCTTCGGTGCTGATTGTATTAACTCAACACCAAATTTAGTTGTTGTAGTCATAAAGATAGGTGTATTTATTTTCTTGATTCTCATTATTTCTAACCAAAACTTTTCTAAATCAATCTTACAATCCCACTTACAACTTGTTTGCCCGTATGGTAGATCACAGAAGATAAAATCAACTGAATCATCATCTATACCTTTCATTTCATCTAAACAATTGCCGTGTAATAATAAACTCATTTTATAATACAATAATATATTTTATTTTTGAGATTTAACCTATGGGTCTAAAATTGACCCTTGACCTAAAATAGACCCATAGAGAATTGATTACATATAGCCTTATAATTGACCTTGGGTCTAAAATTGACCCAAACTATATAAAGATTATTCGCTATATGAATATATAGAAAAAAAAGAAACAATAAAATATAATTATTGATTAATATAAAAAGAAAAGAAAAACAAAACAAAACTCAAAAAATAATGTTTAGCCAAGAACATAAGGACTTGTGTAATCACTACAAGCGTCTCGCCCTTGAGTTTGAAAGCAAACGAAATGAACTTAAAAATTCTAAAAGATATTCTCTACCACAGTTCCAAAGAACCGAATATCAAAAAGATCAATTAAGAGAAAGAATGGATGATATTATTGATCTTCTACCAAGGGGTATTAACTTGAATCTTTTTTGTTGGCGTCTTGATATGGGTATGGATGAATATAACACTCATTGTCTAATTCATCTTAAAAGTCTAATCAATCAAAAGTAACTAATATTGGGTTTTCTTCTGTTGCTCTTCTAATTGTTAGTCGATACATTATTTGTTGTTTAATAAATTTATTATTGTTTAATTCTTCCTCTACTTCGGCAGTAATTACCGGATTTATATGATTCTTACAAAAAATACTATTGTTATACATTCTACAAGCTCTCCTAACACTTGGTAGATCACCCCACATATAAATAGACATAATATCATTATAAGGATCTTCACTATTTGAATATGTTGCTCCATCAAAAATATAATCATTTTTACCCCACTTGATTATCTTTTTTGCCTTAAACATTATTTGATTTTTTATTTGAGTATTTGGTCTTTGTTTCGGTGATATATTCTTTAAGTAGTCTTTTAATTCGGTTTCATTATTAATATTATTATTAAATTTAAAATCTTTCATATAAAAATCTATATCTTTGATTATATTACCCTTGCTTAATTTATCATCTATAATTACTCCGTGCTTTTTAAACAAAGTAACTATATCCTTTTTTGAATGAGATTTATCAACTAACATTTTATAATTTATAAGATATATTTTTTTTATCTAATAGACTTATAAAGATGCCCTACAAAACCGGAAAGATGAAAGGAGAACTTACAACTCCCGAAATTAGAAAACTTATTAAAGCTCATAATGTATTAGTATCAATTAAAATTCCAAAAGGTGCAAAAAGAGAAGATATTATGGCTCTCATTAAAAAGAATGGATATGAAGTGAATCATGAAAAAAAAGCACTTGTTCCAAAAGTAGAAATGAAGAGAAGACCTAAAGTTGATATGAAGAAAGCTGATAAAGTTTTACCTAAACCTAAAACTAAAGAAGAAAAAGAAGCCGCTAAAAAAGAAAGAGATATGAAGAAGAAAGAGAAAGAAGATAAAATTAAAGCTGAAGGTGTTAAACAAGGAGCAGCACTCCAAAGAGTAATAGCAAAGAAAAAAGCTAAAAAGTAATAGGTCTAAAACTGACCTATGACCTAAAATAGACCCATAGAGAATTTATATCATATAGACTTATAATTGTATTAAGGTCTAAAATTGACCCATTATTCTTTTGCTTCTTTAACATAAGTATCTAAAGCCACAGCCTTGCTATGACCCATTACCTTATTATCTTTCTCTAATTCTTTTTTCATATCACCATATTTTGATGATAAATAAATTTTTCTTAATAATGTTGTGCTTATCGATTTACCCATATATTTTTTAGAATATTTAAGTAACACCTTACTTAATTCGGTTCTTGTTAATGGCTTACCAGTTGATGTCTTAAATAAAACACCATTACCATTCATCTTAAGATAATATCTTAATATCTTTCTCAAATCCTTGTCTTCTATCGGCAAATCTAACTCTTTATATTTCTTGCTTGTTTTGTATTGATTTAATACAAAATATAAATTACCCTTTGATGGTACAATTAAATAATTGTTTTCTTTCTTTTCATCATCACTCAACTTTTTATATGCTGCTTGATTAATAGCCATCATTCCAGCAACATCATTACGCATCGGCATTCTTGAATAAATATTAAATAATGTATATGCTTGTAAAAGTTGCATCTCCTTCTTTGTAATATCATCATTACTTTTCTTTTTTATCGGCTTTAAATCTTCAGCCATATCATTTATCATTTTGTAAATAGATTCTATATCGGTGAAATTCTTACTTTGTTTATCACTAATTACTCCACTCTTTTGTTCGTCACTATACTTATCATTTAGCTCATCCCTTAATTCTCCATACGTTGTTAATAATTCATCATACTTTTCATCATGGTTAAGAGCCATTAAAAGAACAACAATCGCATTTAATATATTTCTTTGACTTAAATAATGAAGGTCTTTAATCTTATCCATTACATCATCGGGCTTTGATAAAAAATCATAATTATCAGTATCATAAATTTTTTGTAGCTTCTTGAGATTAACTTCATATTGTTTTACTGTATTTGGTTTCACATTAGGTCTTGCCTTTTGTATTTCTTCAGTAACATTATTAGAATCTATCTTCATATTTATACTATAAAGATAGATTATTTTTAAACTAAAAAAAACGAGAAAAAAGTAGATTATTTATTTTTATCTTTATTTACTTTTGCTAATTTTGTATTATTTATTTCTTTCACTTGATCTAGCAATTCAGTATTTGAAGAAATTAGTTTTTCAGTCCAAGTTTTTAAATCTTCATATTTTTGCTTCTCTTCTTCATATAACTTTTTGTATTTATCACACTCTAAATATTCTCTTATGATCGCCAAGTAATATAACATTTATATCTTAATTTAGAAAAAAATTTAAGCGAAATAACACGAAAATTGTCCGTCCTCAATCTTCGCAACCTTCAGCATCTCAAGATAGACACGGAGAGTGTAAGTATCAGCTGGTAAGCCAGTTGCCTTGTAGGTTAAGTCCATACCCTTGTTATTTACACGCTGACCCTTATTGGGTCTAATCGCAGTCCAGCGGAAAAGACCACCAACACCGACTGCTCCACTACTCTGTATGTGTCCCTCCATAGTTTCAGCGGTGAGTGCCGTTACACCACTCGTTTGGTATTCATCACGTGTAACCATAGGAACCTTACCCTCCGCAGAATGTGTAGTGTGGAAAAGGAGAGCGGGATTCTTGCGATCAACATTAAACTCAAATAAATCATTATATAGGAGATTTACCGATAGTGATTCAGCCGCTGGAACATCCTTCGCAGTAACACCATTAAGGAGAGATACTGGTGTGAAGTTCTCATTACGCTGAAGACCCATAATAACCTTTGATACAAGGCGACCATTACCACCAAGCTGGAAAGTGAGGTCGGCGAATGCTGCTTGGTCTCCGGTTCTCTTTGCTAGGCGGTAATCAGCATACTGAAATGTTAAAGTCTTATTCTGCTGCTTATACTTCTCCATTACTTCACCATCGAAACTAATAGAATCATAAATAAGTTTTACTTCATCTTGATTAATTTGATACTCAACTTGGTTACTACCAGCATCACTATTAGCAACACACATACGGCGAGATAGACTCGCAGCCTCAAGAGAACTAGTAGTGGGCTGGAACTCAATATCAATATGAACTTCTTGGTCTATCATAAATAGAGGCAACTGATTATATTTCATAAATGGGAAAAGGTCGCTTAAGTAAACCGAATATACGGGAGCATCAGCAATCGTCTGCGCCGATGTAGCATCGTGAAGTTGGAAAGGTAGAAGCTGGAATGTGCCGGCACCACCAGCAGCTGGAACATTAGCATTTCGTCCAACATCTAAACCAACCTTCTTTGCTGAATTTGGTGGCTTATCAGTTGTGTTTGCCGTGCGGTCATCATATATCGGTTTATGAGCTATACACCTCTGCGATAAGAACTGCTCTCTCTCCTTATTATCTTCATTAGAAATGAAAAGAGACTGATAGGCGTGGAACTGATCGTAATCATCAACTTCGCACACAGTTTGATTACCAATACGAAGAGCAGCATTCTTAACAAGGTTAGAAATACCAATATTGAGAGGATAGAAAGCAGTAGAAGTTGTGAGAGGAGTTACAGCAAGAGTAACCTTGGAGTTGGAATGAAGGAAACCCGCAACACGCTGAAGTGTGAATCGCACACGATTCTGCGAGAATGTTACTGGGTCAATTACATCTGTGTGTAATTTCTGTCCGTAAGAAGAGGGAATAGCTCCAACTTTAATAAGATCGGGAATGCGGTCTTGAGAAACATCAGCTTTAGAATCCATTTTATATTATATTAAATATAAAAAAACAAAAATAAATTTAATAAAAAAATTAATTAATAGAAAAAATTACATTACGACTTGCACTCCTTGAGAACCCGACCAAGCAACAACAACCTTACTCTTAATGAATAGATATGCCGACACCGGATTGCCGTCATCTAATCCGTTAGTCATTTGAATAGAGAATTGGGCGTTGGAGAAATCAACACCTTCACTATCAAGCATATCATAGAGAACACCAACACCATATGCCGCTCCAGTATCGGGGATAAATCTATAACCAGTTACAGCATTCTGTGTAGCGGTGAAATTTCGGTTGGTATTGAGTGGGGAAACCGTAGTCCTTGTGTGCTGATGCTCGGGAATAATAGAAGATAAGAAACCCTTAATAACTTGAGAATCAACCACCGGTGTTTCATTAGAAGCACTACGAACTGACGAAACCTCAAATGAGGATGGGAAACGCTCACCATTACGGAGGAAGGAAATTGTTTCTAAATCAGCAACAGCTCCATCATCAGTACCATTTGCCGCCGCTGCTTTCGTAGGCATGTAAGTAAGGAAACCATCTTGTGCGAGATTATTAACAAAGTTAGATGGAACAAAATTCACAAATGATGCTAGAACTTTAGATAATCCAAGATTAAAGTTGATAATACTATTTGTTGATTCGAGAGTAGAGAAATACGATGTGATAGAATTAAATGATAAAATACCAGTATCGGGAGACGGAACACCATACTCAACCTCACAAGCAACCTCAATATTACTTAATTCATAGAAAGCATTAGCAACATTAGCAGTTGTAGCATCACTAGAATAAAATACTTGTGAATCCGGTGCTAAATGAATTTCTATCTCAAGAGGAACTTTTGATAATGGGAGTTTATCAGCTCCAAGAGTTAGACCCGAAGGGAGTGGAATACAAAAAGGAGATTCTCTTGTGTTGCGAATAACACTATCACGATATGCTTGATAATTAGGATAGATTAAAGCAGTTTCACCAAGGTGACCCGATACATCTTGCATACCCGCCATCACCGGCATATAAGAACTCATAAATCGTCCATAATGTCTAATATGTTCTATAACTTGTTTTGTTTCTGCGTGGCGAAAAACAAGCTGATCTATTACTGAATAAATACCAAGCTTGTGAGATCCACGGAGTTCATCGGCAGCAGCATCGGTTGGGTGCTGTGTCCCAGCAGCATCACGCCATATATTTAAATCACCACTCAATCGTAGAGAACTTAAATCTAACATAGCATCTTGGCGACCAAGAGTAATCGTAAGTATTGGATTACCACGGGCGAAAGACACCTTACCATTAGAAGGAACATTATTGGGCTGAACGGAAAGATACTTCTTTGAAACACTCATTTTATATTATACTATACATAAAATAAATAACAAATAAAAAATTAAAAAAAATACATAGAAAATACATATTTAATAGTGGGTCAGTTTTAGACCTTACTACAATTATAAGTCTATATGATATAAATTCTATATGGGTCTATTTTAGGTCATAGGTCTATTATTGACCTATCAATCTTTGATTTAGAGAGAAACCATAACTGAATCACCCTTAATGCTAATTCTGCGAAGGTGAAACATAAAGCAGTAGAGGAGCTTGTTATGGCTCGGGCTTCTATCACTACCATCAGCAGCAGTTTCATTATATAATAGCTGTAACTGATTTGTCTTATTATTTAAATTTGCTACACCATCATTAAGAGCATAAGCACGACCAATCAAGAAATTTCTATTGTAATCAACAAATGATCGGGGAACAATACCGGCTTGATTAAGTGCCTTTTCTAACTCAATTAGAGGCTGTGCCGCAATAGACACACCCTTATTAATTTTTGATACAACAATAGGACGAGATGGAACTAATTTATCATCTACTAACATTTGATACTGCGTCAGCTGGTCTATAATACCAACTTGACCGCTACGAATAGAATGGAGGCGACCATCCATAGTATTAACCTCTTCATCATAACAAGCACGAAGACCACCAATTAATTCAGCAGTATTTAATACCTTCGCATCACTCGGCATAACAATCATAGACTTTGCCCTTGTATTCGAAACTTGCATATTAATTGTCGCATTACGATTGCTTGATAATAGAGAATGTTTGTAATTGGTTACACTAGGAATATCAATCTCAATAGTTCCACCATCCCTCATCTTCTTCATCATACCGGCTTCATATCTTGGATCTACACTTACTTTTTGAATAACCATTTCCATATCAGCAATTTCACAAGTAGCGGGGTATGAAGTTCTCTTTGCGATTAATTCAGTTGATGTGTCGTCAGCTTCTACTCGCCTTTGGTCTAGAGCAGCAGAGAAAAGAACAAAGCTACTTGTAGTGCCGGCATTACTAGTTGCTGCTAATCCAGTCCCACTATTGCTATTTTGGAAATTAGCAAATGTAAGTTTAACGTAACCACCATCCATAGTAATATCAGTAATTACCGGATAGTTTTGAGCTCCCGTCTGCGTCAAAGCACATTCTTGGAGTGGGTCAGTTGCCGAACAAATACCAATTTTTTCACCTTTTACAAAAGGGCAATTCTCAACTGAAGTCATATTATTTTGTTTGCCTAAAAATATTTCAGTTTGATTAGCGGCATTATCAATAGCTAAATCTGCTCCAGCCGCATCTATACCATGAAAGACCGGATTCTGCTTTAGACGACGATTACGATTTACACTATCTAACTGCTTGATAAAACGTGCTGGGTCTTCTAAATCCACCTCAACAAATAATCCTTCAGTTAGTAATACCGGAAATACCGATTCACCCCCATCAGCGAAAAGTCCGGAATGGATTGGGAGTGATAATTTAGCACTTAAGAAATCATCAGCAGTTCCCCAATTACGAGTAGCGGGAACAGTACCAACTGGCTTGTAATATGGATTAGAAGATAAATCAATAAGATTGGAAACCGAAGTCCCAAGAGTGCCTCGGTTCTCAATAGTATCAATTAAACAACCTTCTTTTAATGCTCTCATTTTTCTCATACTATCGTCACTATCATAAGAATACTGAATTTGGACTTTAGCGTTGTATTCAGTAATTTCTTCAAGGAGAACAGCACGATTACCCGAATAAATTCTTAAATTCTTAACAACAGATTGTCCCCCGATGAATGGATCTAACTGAAGACGAGTTGGAACATCTCCAGCTGGAACAGCAAGTTTAATATCGAACTGAAGGTAAGAATTCTTACCATCCATAAACTTAACTGTTGGCGGAATCTCAAAATCTACACGGCGTCCCGATTGACCGGCAGTCCCCGAATATGATCGCCCATTAGTTGATGGGATAGAAACTTGGGTTTGTGAAACTTTAATTTTTTCATCATTACGCCAATAAGAACTCATTTTATAATATGTAATATAAAATAAATATGAAAAATAAATTTAAAAAAAATTAAAAAATTAAAAAAATTATTGAGTTCGTCCTACAGCTTGAGTAACAACATCAGCAGTAGTTTCTCCCCTTGTTTGAGATGAAATATCCTCTTCTGCTGTTTCTTTACTCACATCTGCCGCCTTTTCTTCTCCAATACCTTCAGTAATAGAACCACCTAAACTAATCAAAGCACCAGTCCCTTCTAATACTAAACTTAAGGGAGTAACACCACCAGTAGCAACACCAGCAACTTCTAATGTTGAACCAATAAGATTTGCAATATTACCAGCACGAGAATAATTATTAGAACCAAAAACATCCATATCTTTTTTACCCTCCATTAATCTATTTATGTCTCCTAAAGCATCAATACCACCTCCTAATCCAGCAATACCAACTTTACCGACTGTTGCTACTCTTGCTCCAAACTTCGCTGCTCCTTCTGCGGCAAGTTCAGCACTAGATTTAGCACCAGCACTACCAGCAACTTTACTTGCGTCTTGTTCTGCTAATTTTGCTTCTGCTGTATATGTTTCAGTTGTAGCACCTTCTCGTCCAACATTCTCAAGAGATTCGTTTAATTGTGGTTCTACTAATGGTGCTCTTTCAGCACCCACTTCTCTTGCTAATGTTTCTTCTTTTGTTATTGGTACTTCTTCGAAATCTCCAAAACTACTAAATTGTGCTTTTCTTGTTTTTTGATTTTTACCAATAGCCGCTAATTTACCACCAGCAGTAGCACCACTTAAAATATTCTTTTGTAGTTTAGAACTTCTATCCTCATCTTGTTCTAAATTAGCAGTATCTAACTGCTCCGCAAGACTATTATTAAAATCTTGGGTCGCTTGGTTCATCTCCCTCGCTTGTTGAGTTTGTGCGTTGGCTTGTGCGATACTTGCTCCACTTCCATATAGATCCATTTTATATTATAACAAAGTTTTTAATTTTAATAAATTTAAAATAATTTATTTTCACCTTCAGCAATCTTTGTCTCAAATCTAATGTATGCGGTTGCTGGATTAGTTTGCATATCAAGGTATAAGAAAGAGTAAGGGGCATCTCCAATTGCTTTATTATATAAATCCATAAATATATTAGGGAATAAATCGCCATACTCTTCTTGGACTTTGTCTAATTCTTTTTGATTTTGCTGTTTCATAATAATTACATCAGTAGCATTATTACGAATCAAACCACTAACAGCTCGGAAACTTTGAGTTGTGAAAGCAAGTAATCCAATACCATAATGACGGAATCTTGTTGCGAGAAAACTTACGGCATTTGTCTTTTTAAAATCCTTGGTTAAAATATCATCTAAAACCATAGCTACTGTTGGACGCTCAAAATCTTCATACTTCTTTTGACTCTCAATTATATCAGTAATCATTTCATCATTATAATGGTCTTCACAATCAAAATATTTATTCATTAATTTACCCTTTGGGTCAGCATTTAATGTATTACTAATAATCTTAACTATATCGAATTTGTCTTTATACATATCGGGATTACATAATAGATTTACAAGGAGATTAGATTTACCTTGTTTAACTGAACCAACAATTAAAAGTAATGAGGGGGGTTGAGGTAAGTGAGGATGAATATCATTAAATCTATCATCGGGATCCGGATCTTTAACCTTAAACACCTTGGGTGGAGCTTTATCCATTTATAAGTATAATATATATTTTTTAATCAAGAAATAAACTAAATATTAAATCTTCGGGTATTCTATATCTATCTAATTTATTTGTGCCGTTATTATTGTAATTAACTTTACCTTTTTTTCTTTTATCATATCCTCCGTCGCATACTTTTTTATGTCGTCTTAATGCTTTTGTATTACATAATACCTTCTTGCCGTCTATCATTTCATAACCATTACCCAATACTTTATTATGTTGGGGTTTTACATTAGGATAATCTTTATATTTTTCTTTTAGTTTAACATTAGAGCAATTGATTATTTTACCATTCACATTTACCCATTTAGAACAGCCGTCTATTCTGATATTATGTTTATTAAATATATTCATATTACCACAAGCACCACTTTTATCACAAATTAAATTATTCCAATCTTTTTTGTTAGTCCATATTCTTGTCTTTTTTTCATATCCCCAATCACTATACATGCAATATGAAACATCATAAAAAGGTTTATCTTTCATAATATCTCTCTGCTTTAATTTACCAGTTTGGGGATTTTCAAGAAACCAATAATGAGGTTTAAAATAATCTATTATCTCAAATGCTTTTAAAACTAATTTATCCGCTTCATTCATATTTTTCTCCATAATTTCTTTTGTATAAATTATCCCGTCTTTCTTCTTTCTACCTAACCAACAAGATTGTAGATTGCTATATTCGGTACAAGGAGGTGAAGCCCAAACAATATCAAACTCATCTTTATCATATTGTTTATAATCAAAATTCATTATATCTACTTTATGATCGGCTGGTAAAAGTAAATCAACACTAACCACATCCCATCCCAATTGCTTACAACATTTACCAACTGAACCAGTCCCCGAAAATAATTCTAATACTTTCATGTATATATTACAGAAATATTATATTTTAAATAATATAAATGAACCAACATTTTTACATCAATTTGGAACATAGAAGGGAAAGAGATTTAATTACAAGACAAGAACTTAAGAAACTTGGAATCAAAAAGCCAAATAGATTTAATGCGATTACTCACGAAATATCTTTGGTTGGTTGTGCTTTATCGCATATTGCTTGTGTGGAAAAGGCTAAAGAGTTGGGGTGGGATTATGTTATTATGTTTGAAGACGATATTAAAATAGAAGGTAAAAAATCATTAATTCAGAAATTTAACAAATATATTAATACTGATTTTGATGTATTATATTTAGGCTGTTGGAATTATTTACCACCGGAAAAAGTAAGTGATGATTTAGCAAAAGTTGTTAGAGCAGTATGTAATCACGCTTACATAGTTAAAGAACATTATTACGATACTTTCTTACAAAATCTTAAAGAAGGTATCGAATGGAAATTAAAGGAAGATATAAGAGATAATAATATTGATGAATATCATTATAAATTACAAGCAAAAGATAATTGGCTTACATTATTACCAATCCATATAACACAGAGAGATGGCTTTTCAGATAATTTTAATGAGGTTAGAAATTTTAGTGAAAGGATTAAGAATATCCCACAATAGCTTTAATAAAATCGGTTGTCTTTTCTTCAAAGGATATGTTGGACGGGTCTAATTTTGACCCATCATCTTTAAACTTATCTTTATCAATTGTATTATTGCCGTGAACTACAGCAGTCATATTATACAAAGGGTTAGTTAGTGATATTGTTTTTAATTTAGCGGATTGGGTCAATCCTAGACCTTCTGCTTTATTTGAGTTTAAAAATCCTTGTGTTTTATTGTACCAAGATTTAGTCATCATTAATGTAGCTTCATGAATTAGTTTTTTATTATCACCACAATCTAAAGCATAGAAATCATCTTTTGTATATGGTGGATAAATAAAGATCATTTTATTACATCCAACGCAACCCGAGTTATTGTTTTTTAGTGTTTCAAAGGAATGTGATATATATGTTGGTTCATATAAATCATCATCGTCCATAAATACAACTAAATTGTTATTTGCGTTTTGGATTAATTTATGTCTTTTTTCACCTATACTTAATCGTGTTTTATTTCTGATATACTTTAGTTTTATGGGTTTAATAGCTGAACTAAAATCTTCATAGTTTTCTATGAGTGGTTCATCGCCGTCATCGTGAATAACAAGTTGTAATAATTTATGGGGGTATTCTTGTATCAATAGATTTCTTAAAACAAAGGGTATAAAATTTCGGCGATTGTAAGTTGGAATCAAGATTGATATTTTAGGCAAATCCATTATATTATACTTTAGATTTTATTTTTAATTTAACCCCACAACCAACCTTTCGATATTTCTTCTTCTTTCTTTTTTTGTAAAGTAATGTAATCTTTGATGAGTGATATATCGGCTTTTATTCCTATTAAATCCGTTTTGATTTTATTAATGTTTCTATTGATTTGGTGAACTTCATTCTTCACCTTCTCAATTGGTTTTGTTTCAAAGGGATTGGAATAATCGCTCATATATATTTTATCAAAATATTAAAATCCAAATTAAAAAATAATTAAATAATAAATATCATTATGAGTGAAAGTGATGAAGGACAACTCCAAGACTATTCCGTAGATCAACTGGCGGGTGCTGTTGTATTGGTTCTCGGTGCTATTGCGGGATTGCTTCAAGTGATATGGATGTCTAAATGCCACTGTAAGGTTAATCTATGTTATATTTTCAGATGTGAAAGAAGACCACCAACTGAAGAAGAAATGAAAACATTAAAATCAAAAATGAATGAAAAAAAACAAGAAAAAATATTAAAGAAGGAAGATAAGATATTAAAAAAAGAAGATGAGATTTTAAAGCGAACCGAAAGTGGAGTTAGAGAACCCGAACCCGAACCAGAGATTGAGAAACTAGTATAAATCTAAATGGGTCAGTTTTAGACCCATAGGTCAATATAAGCCCTATGGTTTTCAAGTTTCTATGGGTCAAGTATGGGTCGTGGGTCAATTTTAGACCCATATAGATTAATACCATTTTTGTAATAAATTAATAGAAAGTATAAATAGTAATCATTTTGTAATAATAATAAATAAATTTTAATAATTTGTAGAGATTTTTTTTATGTTTTATACTATAAAAGTATGAGTTTTATGCCGGAAGTTAAGATGGATTTTATACCCGATGATATGAGCGATGAAGAAACTACTACTATTGATGAATTTAATCAAGAAAAGGATAAGACACAAGAAGAGATAGAAACCGAAGAAGTTCAAGAAGTTAAATTACCAAAAGCTAAATCAAAGCGTGATGATATGAATATAGATGATATATTTAATATGCCTCAACCAAAGGAACAACCAAATGAGATAACGGTAGATACTAATGTTAAACTAACAAAGAAAGGTAAGCCTCGAAAGAAGAGACCACCTATGAGTGAAGAACACAAGGCTAAACTCGCAGTCGCAAGGGAGAAAGCTATGGCTGCTAGAAAAGCAAAAGCTCAAGAAAGAAAAGAAAACAAAGCATTAGAAACAGAAGAAAAAGAATTACTAAAGAAACAAAAAGTTAAAAGAGTTAAGAAATTAAAAGAAGAAGT
>JAAHTH010000449.1_pt4 | contig 13399 bp, 29 predicted proteins | sample 6116091 | NCBI WGS metagenome assembly JAAHTH01 (sample SAMN13939990, study PRJNA603662) | sponge metagenome | isolation source: marine sponge | host: Mycale hentscheli | place: New Zealand | collected 2006
TGATACAAATATAAGAATATATTTTGACAATTCCAAATTTAATCTAATAAATCTTTTATGTCTCCATCATCTAAGTTGATAAGGTGTGGATTTCTTTCTGCTAACATTTTAGCAATGGTTTCTCTAATGATATCTTGAACATCCATTTCTTCCGTATCATCAGTATCTCTACAATCCTTAACAAAACCGTTGGATATTAATTCTTCTACAGCATTAACTGCTATATCTGCAATGTCGTCATTATTTAGCTTGTGCATAGTGTAAGTGTTTTAGTGTGATACAAATATAAGAATAATAATTGTAACTACCAAATAAAAAAGGGAAAACTTTCGCTTTCCCTTTCTTTTAATATAAACTTATTTCTGCTAATGAGCAATCAAAGATTTTCATTGTCATAATAGGTCGGTTCTCTTTATCTACCATAAGCTGTCCAGCGTACTCGTGATTCGCTGCGTACTTTCTGAATGGTACTAACAAGCCGTCAGCATCTTTCCACTCAACCTTAGCGTAACCGTCATGTGCATCTACCATCGTACCAAATAATCTTGGTCTCTCTGTGAAGTAGACATTAAATCTTACCTCATCGATATCTACCCACGGTTCAGCTTTAGTAGTTTCGGTTTCTTCGGCTTTTAGGTTTAATACGTGTGCACCCGTTTTATCAATATCAACCGCTAGTACTTCGCATTTATTACCTTTCCAAATAACTTCTTTTCCTATTAAATCTTTTATGACCATTGCTTTTTATATTTTGGCTTCTTGTTAGGCTCCATCTTCTTCTTTGAACCGTTAGACTTTCCTTGCTTGTTCTTTTCGAAGTTTACTTTTTTAAATCCCATTTTGTTTATGTTTTAATTGTTCTCTACAAATATAAGACAATATTTGATAAAAACAAAGGTTTTACTGAATTATTTTTAAATTTCTTTTAAGTTGTCAAACTTCCATACCATTGTAGTACCCCACTTTGATACTCTGTTATTACCCCAATCGGTACGTTCGTGTTGAATCCTATCGTTCATCTTTTGCTTATCGTAACCAAATATCGTATAGTATTTGAATTCACAATGTGCATACGTATCTTTCTCTAGATTTTCTTTAATCTCTGTCCAATAGACTATATTTTTCGATGGTCTATTATCGTATAGGTTTTTGATGTGGTCAATGTTATCAATGTAACGTTGGATGTGTTTATCCGTTACACTTGTAATCGATGTGCTACGACAAGCCCAAGCTATACCCTCATCAGTAAAATCCGTTGGACTGTCTGGGTTGTCCTTGTGCAACATAATGTAGTGATAAGTTCTACATACCATATCCTTAACGCTTGGCTTTAAAGCTTCAAACCATTCAGCCGTTTGTCTTTGAGATTCTAATTGAGTTGTCATAGTGTTTTTATTAGTGTGATACAAATATAAGATAATATTTTGACTTATCCAAATAATTCTCGATGTAATTCTTGTTCTTTTAAAAATTGTGGGTGGCTTATTTGTACGATGCCCTCAGTACAAAGTGTATAGAATCTATGTCCATCCGTTAACAAGTCAGACCCTTTAGCTTTCATCTCCTTGTTAATCATCTTTCTAGTATCATCATCCAACGTCATAACCGTTCTATCATGTACCGTACAGTCAGACACTAAGATACGCTTTCCTTTTCTTCTACTCTTTGTATTGAATACGAATGCAATATCTCCGATAACTCCTAAGCTGAATAATTTTGTTGCTGTAAATCTCATAGTGTTTGTTTTAGTGATGATACAAATATACGAAAAGACCTGGACAATTCCAAATCTTTTCGCAATTATTTTTAAATAAATTCGTAACCTACTTCTGTTATGTACATAGTAGAACCCTCAAAACCCTCTCTTCTCATTGGAAGCATATAGATATCATAGAACCCACTTTGGTCTGTTCCATCTTCAATATTGAACATTAGATTCCAGTCGGCTAACTCATCATCGTTACCCTCATCTAAATTCTCTTTAGTTACGTTGATAATATCTACCTTAGTATCAAAGAACTCTGATACCTTTGCATTAAGTGTGTCCATATTGAACCTACTTTGAACCAATCCCTCTAGGAATGTTTTGATTTCATCTTGTGTTTTCATAGTGTAGTGTTTTTTAGTGTAAGGCAAATATAAGAATATATTTCGAATAAACCAAATAAAAAAGGGAAAACTTTTACGTCTTCCCTTAATTTATTATTCATACTCAAAATAATCCCAATTGTAATCAGCCATTTCAATAGCCAATTCTAACCACCAGTAGATTACTTCTCTCACTGCCGTATCTCCTATCTCGGAGTACTGGGCTTGGCTTTGAACCTTTTTAACCTCAGCTTTAACATAAGCTTCAAAGTCTGCTTGTTTGATTGCCTTGCCCATTACTTTCTTAATACATTTCTTGATAAGTGCTTTACATCTATTACCACCTTTCTTTGAGAACATTGAAAAGTTATGTGTTTTCTTAGCTAACATGTTAAGGATAAACTCTTTTCTTTCTTCTAATGGTAGTCTTCTTAATTCTTCTTTAGTCATCTGATTTAGTTTTAATTGTTTAACTTGATACAAATATAAGATAATATTTCGACACTACCAAAAAAAGAGGGAAAACTTTTCAGAATTCCCTCTCTCCGACTTGAGGCACTACCCTCAAATCTAGTTAAACTGGGGACACTACTCCCCGTGAGGCACTACCCTCAGTGTCGTCCTTTTAGATAACGACTCTGACCTTTGGTCAGCTATACACTATGAATGTATGCTTTCGATTCTTTTCTCAGCTTCAAGCCTTGCCGTGCAATACTGCATGTACATGTCTTGGTACATTGCTTCATTACACTCTTCAAGCTTACTGAAAAAGAATTCTAAATCCTTTCCAACTGAGTCCCCAGTTCTAGTCCCTTTCTTAATGGACTGGATACCTTTAGTTATCTTATCGATACAAATGGATTCAGTTGATTTATTTCGTTTCGTATAATATCTCATAGTTAGGTTTTTGGTTTAGTTTAAATTTAAGTTGCCTAAGTTTAGTTTGTTTAAAGCTTGTCCACCCTTTATGGTAGCTAAGTTCTTTTCAGCCATACGGATGTCATCCATAACAACCGCCTTAACTTCAACACTGCTTATTAACATTTTTTCACATTCCATCTTTGCTATCAATGATACACATGCATTTTTCCATAGTGTCAATAACATTGATGGCATCAAAGACACCTCATGAACTGATATTTCGTTTTTGGTTATTAACCGTCTCATTACTGCTTCTTTTGACATCCTTTTATGTTTTAAATTATTAGTCTTCTTATTGTAGAAATAAACTTCTGTTGATACTCACCAACGCCTCGAACTCTTGTCCATCAACTATCTCACCGTTCAACATCCAATGTGGTGATACTCTTGGATTATAAGATACCTTATCAAATGCTATTTGCAATTGACGTTGCTCAAGTACCTCAACCTCTTCTGCTATAACCCACGCCACAACATACTTGTTAGCCCCTTCGTTAATCTTCTTCGCTCCGCTAACGTTGTTGTATAACTTACATCCTTTCAGCTTCAACACAACCTCGTTTGGTTGGTAATACTTATGGTTGCCTTCGGGGTCAGTTATCTTCCATGTCATGAATCTTTCTCCCGCCCCTAAATTGAATCTTATCTTGTACATAGTGTTAGTGTTTTAGTGTGATACAAAGATAAGAAACTTATTTCGATTCTCCAAATATATTGTGAGTTATTTTGAAAAAAACTTTGTAACCGTTAACTGTCAAGGCGTACATAAATTCATCAGCTTCCTTTCTACCAGTCCATGAACCGCACATAGTAAGCTTGTTGAATCTAGACTTTTCATCACCATGAGCAATGAATGGTAAGTTACAAATAACTCTTGCTTTATCTCCTTTGAACTCAACATCATATTGACCGTCCCAACCACCTTGCATACCCCATGACTCTTTGAGGTTAAAATCCTTATAAAGTGTTACATCTTTGATTAGTGTGTTTTGAGTTGCCATAGTGTTGTGTTTTTAGTGTATTAATATTAACAGTTAGTAGCGAGTTGCCTATTGGCTTTTGGGACTCTTTAACTTCGGGCTTGCTCCGTACCGAACTACTTACCTAACTTGTTGATACAAATATAAGAAACTTATTTCAATCTACCAAATTTATTTTAACTTATTTTCTAAAAAGTCATATAATTCTGCTGACTCTATATCTTCATCGTGTCCAACATTCTCTTGAACTAGTATTGTTAAGGCATCTGCCAACCCCAACTCGATGTCCTCATCGTAATCGGGATAGTCCATAAACCTTGCTTTACAAATACTGTGTGCTAGTGCTATTAGTTTCTCTTCCATCTTAATGTCCTCCTGTAAAAGTGATTAATATTCCTCCGTTCTTCTCTTCCGATTCGAAAGTAACTCCCGATGTAATTAGACCAGTTAGCATTTCTGTGAAAGTTTCTGTTGATACAAATAAAGTTCTCATAGTGTTTGTTTTTATTAGTGTGATACAAATATAAGAATATATTTCGTAACTACCAAACTTTTTTGCAATTATTTTTTAAATGCTTTGCTAGGTATACCACCATTGGTTGACATATGAACTGTAATAGTATCTCCATTGATGTCCAGTACTTGAAACTCTGTGATTTTAGTACCACTTACCTCAACGTTCCCTTGTCGATGCCCCGAACGGCTACCACATGATGTTAATACTAAGAATGCTACAACTACCAACATTGTGTAAAGGTAGAACATTCCAACTGATGCGTTTCTTTTATTTCCCATAGTGCTTTAGTGTTTTTAATTGTTTAACTTGATACAAATATAAGAAAAAAATATCGTACTACCAAATATAATACGATATTTCTTTAAAGTTTTTAATCCTCATAGTCTGCATCGTCCCATAACTCTATGGTTCCAGCTTCAACTCCTTCCCAAAACTTCTTACTGTTTTGGTACGTTCCTTTTGTTCCAGCTTTAAGAACATCTCTACTTGGTATTGTATTACCGTAGTAGTCTAACTTAAATGACTTAGGTAACATACAAGCACCACTTTCTAATAGTGACATTGCTTCTCTACCAACAGACCCTTCCATGTTCCATGCGTGACCACTGTTAATCATTTCTTGCATCTTATCGAAGCCGTAAACCTTTTGTAATTTTGTAATTGATTGATAATTCATAGTCTTAGTGTTTTAGTGTGATACAAATATAAGAAAAAAATATCGTACTACCAAATATAATACGATATTTCTTTAAATTATTTTTAACTCCAACCCTCTTTTACAATTGTTGGCTTTCCATTAACCAATTGCCAATGCTCGAACCATTCGCCCCATTCTCCACGTCTTGAACGAACAACAAAGGCACATTCATCATGACTTGCTCTAAGTACCGCACCAATACTTGCTTTCAATTTAGCATACGTTGGATATACGTTTACATTGTTTCTACTCTTACGTTCGTTGTTGTAGTATTGTCTTATACTATCATCAGTAGCGAAAGATACTTGTGGTTTAAAATTTGCCATAGTGTTTTAGTGTTTGTGTTCTACAAATATAAGAATAAATAACGACACTACCAAATGATAGTGTCATTATTTTTAAAGTTTATTGCATTGCTGAGAATGTTCTTCTTTCGCTCATCTCCCCTAAGTCTTCCAACTGTGGGTAAGGTGGCTTGTCAAGTGTGTAACGTTGCATTACTGTTTCTCCTAATAGGATAGTAATTGTTATCTCACTGTCAGCATAACCGAACTTTTGTAAACGAGTTACATTTTCGTTAGCTTCGTTACAGTCTTTGCAAATGAATACTTGGTCTTCTGAATCTACTAAAATCATAATATAGTGTTTTTAATTGTTTAACTTGAAACAAATATAAGACAATATTTTGACAATACCAAATTTATTTGGAATTATTTAACTTACTACATTCTTCATAGTGAGTTGCAATATCATCTTCAATATAACCACATTCCTCACATTCATTTGTTGGAACGTCCTCAAACCATACTTGGTCTGCTCTGAATGGCTCTTGGTCTGGCTCTCTTGAATAGTAGTCAACAGATACACCAACGTCATTATGCTTAACCATAATCATTAGGTTGTCTGCAATAATCTCAACAGCGTGTTCGCAACCTATATCAATAGTCGTACAGTCGCTTGGTTCAACCTCTGGTTCTTCAACGTGTTCTTGGTTAGCATCCGATAACGCATTGTAAATTACATGGTCGGGTAACATTGATAACAGTTCAGCAAGTACTGTTGTATCATTATGCTCAATAGCATCTTGGAGTAATTGACTCTCTAATAAATCTCTCATGTTCATAGTGTAGTGTTTTTTAGTGTACAGCAAATATAAGAATAAAAAATGACACTACCAAATGATAGTGTCATTATTTTTAAATTAGTTTGGGTAGATAAGGAATGTCCCAGCATCGTAGCACTCAACGTAGTACCCATGCTTCTCAACGAAGTTACATAACTGCTCATGTGCTCCGAACCCCTCAGCGTAACAACTTCTCTCTGAGTAGTAGTTGAACATTGGTAGTCCGTTATTCAACTCTGAACCCTCTCCTGTCCATACTGCCGTATCGCTACCGCTACCGAAGTCAGCACCATCCTTAAACCATGCCTTTGGGAATCTCTTTTGTAATGCTTCGATTAAATCTTCTTTTGTCGTTCTGTTCATAGTGTTTGTTTTTTAGTGTGATACAAATATAAGACAATATTTCGTAACTTCCAAATTTTATTGGAAGTATTTTAAAAAATGTTTGTCTACATCAGCATCACTCAATGGCTTCATGTCAAAGAATGGCTTCATCAATGGACAGTCATCATCGTGCTGAGTAGCCAACACCGCATGAAGTATCTCATGGAACGTCACTTGACGTACGTGCTTGCTCCACTTGTTAAGACACATAGTTGATATCCAAACGATATTACAACCCATTCTACCCATACCAGCAGCGTGACCACGCTTACCAGTGTTATCAGTTATCCTAACCTCGATACGTGGCAGCTGGTGACCGTTCGCTCTTAAAAGGTTCTTAGCTTCATAGATGTAGTTCATAACCTCTCTACGCATTGCGTATACATCATCATTCATTCTAAGGTTCTTACCCATATCACAGTTTAAAGCTTTTCTTCTAGTTCTCATAGTTTGGTTGTTTTTAATTGTTGATACAAATATAAGACAATATTTCGAATAAACCAAATAAAATCGAATAAAAATTAAAATAAAAATAAGTGCTAAAAAGTTTGGTAGTTACCAGGATTATGCTTATCTTTGTAATGTACCAATGAAACGGTAAGGGTCTGGGGTGAAAACTTCGAAAGAGTAGACTCCAACCTACGTGTATATTTTTAACTCCATAACAAATAAAAAAGCCCTAGTTTCCTAGGGCTTTCACGTACTACTTAATTCTCTTAATGATAACTAAAGTCATTGGATATGTATCTTGGTAGTAAAAGAACTCACTTACTTCATAATTCCATCCAGTAATCTTATGGAAATAAGCCTCCGTTGCTCTATCTGAATCACATCTATCATCACTATTGTTAGCACTAGCTAAACCTTTCAACTTCATAGATTCTTTGTCAGTACCACGTATCGGCTTTGCAAATGTAATTGCCATAACACCACCAACCTTAACAATATCATTTTGAATAGCATATTCAATTTCTTTTGTTATAGTAGCTAAATTACCACAATAATCAAGTATCATGTGAGCGTACGTGTCTTCTATTTTACCATAAATAACTTCGTTAATCATGCCACTATGTACACTACCAACAATACCAGTAGCCTTCAATTTTCTTAATGTAGACTTCATTATCTTAAAAGTCTTTGGATTACTTTCAACACCAACAAAATTATTGTTAGGATTAATTTTGTTTATCATTTGCTCAATAGTCCATGCTTCGTTTGGTAACGTTGGAATAGTTCCAGTAACACCACTATTGGTAATGTGGTTAACCATTTTTACTCTTGCTCTCTCTTTATTCTCTCCTTTGTGATTAGAATAACTATTTCCAGTCTTATTAAGTTTAGTAGTTTTATTCTCCAATCTATTGAATCTTTTTAACGTAGCGTAATTTGCTCTAATAACATTCAAGGTTAACCCTAATTTTTTAGCAATTTCTTTGTTGTCCATTTTCTTATGGTTATCAACAATAAAGGCTTGTATTTCACTTTTACTTAAGTTAACTTTTTTAGCCTTAGCAATTTCCTTTGCTATTTTATTTGTACTCTTAGCTACTTTTGATAATAACCCCTTTGCTCTTAATCTTGATACTCTACAATTAATAGACTTAGTAGTTACATTAAATAACATACCAATTTCTCCTTGTGTTAATGTTTCATGGTTCTCAATTATGAATTGGTTAATTTCATTACTTTTTGATACTGTTACAACGTTTCTCATAGTGTTAGTGTTTTAGTGTTTAATTGTTTAACTTGATACAAATATAAGATAATATTTCGGTACTACCAAATAAAAATGAATAAATCTTAGTAAATAAATTAAATTAAAAATAACACCATAAAAGTTTGGTAGTCTGAAATAAATTTATTATCTTTGTATTGTTCTATTAAGGAAAGGGTCTGGCACTGAGATAATGTCGAAAGAGTAGACTCCAACCTACGTGTATATTTTTTAAACATGGACCAAAAAAAAAGACTCCCATAAATTTGGAAGTCTCATTTTAATTTCGTATCTTTGCTAGTCCATCACTCCATGGCTGATTTTTATCTCATCCTCTGAAACTCCTTTGCCGATTAGCATCTCTTTAATTGCTTTGTAGACGTGGTAACAAGTTGAACTACCTTGGGCTGGTTGAGATACAAATGGTTGGTCACAACCACCTACAAACATTTCGTAGCCCATAACACATGACCCTCGGTCACCCATTTCAGTTCTTACTTCTCTTGAGATTTCAACAGCCTCTTGCTGTAACTTAAAATAATTGATTGCATTTAACATAGTGTAGTGTTTTTTAGTGTGATACAAATATAAGCATAATATTCCAATCTACCAAATTTATTTTGGTATTTTATATAATTTTCTTACTGTATCTCTTGTCTGCTTGATTGAAGTCAATGATAGCTTGATACTATTCTCATCGGTCAATTTACGTTCAAACATATTTTCGGGCTTAAGAAACTTGCATACTACAATACCAGTCTCTTCTGACTTCATTGCAATACCTATTGGTATCCAACTACCACCAGTGGACCCTTCATTCTTACCCGCTATAATGATTTGATTCTTTTTGTTTATTACTACTCTTCTCTTGCCGTACATAGTGTTAGTGTTTTAGTGTGATACAAATATAAGCAAAAAAAACCGTACTACCAAATGTAATACGGTTTAATTTCATTTTATTTTTAACTAAGCAGCTTTGCTAACTTCGTTCAACTCCGATACATTGATAATGAAGTCATTATTTTCAATGTTATCTTTGTTACTACCTTTAGTACCTTTACCAGTCATTAACTTGTACTTAAGACCTACAATAACATTACTCTCATCTAAGAAACGCAAATCGCTTTCGTCACCGTTAATTACCTTGTACCCTTCGTACGTACTTGGTAACTCTTCTACAGTCTTAACTCCAAATACCATTGCTACGTTAACACCTTGGCTTAATAACTCCATTGCAATTGCTTTGTTGTCCTCTGACAAGCTAAACGTCATATGGTAGTTAGTAGGTATAACTTTCTTAAATCTAAAATGATTTTTAGTGTAGTCATAAAATTGTGCCGTAGGGTGCAAGTCAAAGATATTTTTACCGTCTCTAATTTTAAACTTCTCAAATGGTATGTCACTTGTACCGTTCAAACGTATAGCGAACTTTGTACCGTTTTTCTCATGCTTTGCTACTATCTTAGTAATTTCAGCATCCAATTGTTCTAAGAACGTTTTACGGTCATCTAAGAAGTATTCAGTCTTATTAATCTTACCTTGTTGTACCTTTGGGAAACGAGCAGCACCAGACCCAAATAAACAAGCTTTAGCACAACCTTCACTTGCATGGCTACAAAGGTTAATACCCTTTGAGTTTTGGTTATAAGGAGCAAGGTACATGATATACGTAGTATACCCTTTTTTCTCTCCTTTGATAGTCTTAGCATTGTTAACGCTTAATAGGTTTGTTGGAATAGTGTAATTTTTCATAGTGTAATGTTTTAGTGTTTTTATTAGTGTGATACAAATATAAGATAATAATTCGAGACTACCAAATTTATTTTGAAGTTTCTACAATAATATTTTTGTTAGCCTTATCCAATAAGTTTTGTAAGGTATCTTTAACCCCTCTATAATATTGCTTTTGAAAATCATCATCTTCAAATATAATAGCAGTTTTTGCATTCTTAATTGCTTGTTCTAATTGTGCCTTCGAAATTTGTAACATAGTCATAGTGTTTTTAATTGTTTAACTTGATACAAATATAAGCATAATAAACCATACTACCAAATATAATACGATATTTCTTTTTTTAAAAATAATTGCCAAATAATTTGGTAGAGTCCTGGTAATTTCTTATATTTGTATTGTCGGTAGGAAACTGAGACGGGCGGTCTAACCAAAAGTTAGAGGAAGAGTAGACTCCAACCTGGCCTTAAAAAAAAAAGAGAATAAAATAAAAAAAAGACCCCCATTTATTTGGAGGTCTCATTTCTTTTACAGGTCTATGCTGTTTCTTCTTCTGTATCGTAATCCATAACCAATGCAATACCATGAGATTGTTCTAGACCTCTCTTAAGAATATAGTCGTTGAACTTATCTGCTTTGCCATTCATAGCATAAAGATGTCCGATTGCTTGTAGAGTTTCAACGTCCGAGCATCTAGCACTTAGACCCATCATCTTTTTAAATTCCTTCTTAACTCTACCTAGACCCTTGTTAGGTGCAGTGATAGTCATTCCACATTTCAAAACCATTCCTTGGTTCTGCATTAATAACATTAGTTGTAATTCGTTCATAGTATAAGTGTTTTGTTTAACGTGATACAAATATAAGCAATACATTCCATATATGCAAATATAATACAACATTTCTTTTTTAAAAATAATCCTATAAAAGTTTGGTAGTTTAAAATATTATGCTTATCTTTGTATGGTAGCTGGTTCTGAAATAACGCCCGAAGTATAGTCTCCAACACGTCCCAACTTTTTTCAAATAATTTGCAAAGGTACGAATAAAAATCGAGACTACCAAATAAATCGACCATTAGTTATCAACAAAATAAATTACCAATTGTTAATAACTTCATTTGGATATGTCAAAAATTATTCGTATCTTTGTTATGGTGCCCTAAACTTTCTTGCTCAGAAAAAACAAGTCGTAATACAAAGGTACGAAAAAAAATCGAAAAAAGCAAATTTAGTTTTCAACATAAAAAAACCCCGACTGTTAATAAGTCGAGGTCTTTTAATTTGGATATGTGATTTATTTTACTTCGCCAATTCCTTGAAGAATTCTAACGATTTTTGGTTAGCTTTGTAATTGCTTCCAATCATTTGACTTTCAAGTCTACCGTTAGCAGTCTTAGGTGCTTGTTTCTCATGTGTAGTCCATGAAGTAACACCCGAATGAAGACCCCACATATTAAGCCCCTTGCAATTGATTTCCTTTTCAATGTGAGCATACAAGTTCTCCATGTTCGCTTCCGCTCTCTTATTCATGTTAGCGTACTCGATTTGAGTCATAGACAACTTATCATGTCCTAACATATGGTTAACCAACTCATGTGCTAATTTACGGCTAACATCATTAGACTGAAATTTGTTGTACATTTCAATCATTCTAAATGAATCAGCCATAGCAGACTCAATAAGGAACGGCAATTCCTTTACACGTTGAACCATACTAGCAGTATGCTTAAACCTAGATTGATTAGCCTTAGAGAATTGAAAGAATTGATTTGAACAACTCATAGTCAAATCTCCAATACCAACAGATAGAGAAGCACTACCGTCATTAGAATCAATGATAGTGATATACTTCTTTAAAGTATCCTTACCTACCTTAGCATCGCCTTCAATTGCTAACTGTAAAAATACACGTCTACCACCTTTAAGACTTCCACCTTTCTGTACTGATAGTTGAGTACCGAATTGTTTCATACCATCCAACACAAGACCTACAATGTCTTCATTTTGTGTAACGTGGTATCCTTTCTTTACAGAGTTGATAACTTCGCCAGTAGTACCATGTATCAAAGCATGGTATGGAGTTTCAATTGTTTGACCGTTGAATTGAGCAGTCATTGCTTCCTTAAAGATTTTGAAGTCTAAGCCAGTAGCAGTTAAGATTTCTTTAATTTGGTTTTCTTTGTTGTTAGATAAAAACATATTGTATAGTGTTTATAGTGTTTCGGAGAATAGCCCCCTTGATTAACTGATTACAAATATAGGCTAAAGAAACCATACTACCAAATAAATATACTACTATTTTTAAATTATTTTCACTTTCCTAGTGTTTATGGGGCTTACAGAACGAAATTAAAATACACTATAATATTTGCCCCTTTTATATAATAGGTACGTGTATGCGTATACGAAAATCTTTTTTAATATCCTAGTAATTTTTTTTCTTTTTTATTTTTTTATTCGGATTTTTTTTCTTACCTTTGTTATGTCGGTGGGAAATCCGAGACGGGCGAGGGTAAAACCTTGATGGAGTTCTAAGGGAACCTGGCCCTATTTTTCCTCTATTTAGAATCATTATAAATAAGCACATTTATTTGGTCAAGTCAAATATTATGCTTATCTTTGTACTATCAGTTCGGTGGAGCAGAAGGCATCCCCCTACCCTAAACTTTCGTATGGTAACATTCGCTTATTTAGACTGATTATAAATAACATTTTCTATTAGGAATTGTCATTTATTTTTTGTACCTTTGTATTATCAGTTCAGTAGAACAGTAGGCATCCCCCTACCCCAAACTTTGGGCAAGTAATATACTAGTATTTTTAACCCCTAGTTATACCCCGAATTTATTCTCCCGACTGATAAAAAATAGTCATAATGTGGCATGGCATAATAATGCCCCTACGTGCGTGGCGTGAGAGACCCCCAGACACAGATGTGTCCGTATGTGGGACGGCTATACTATTGCCCCTAAAATAGTAAAATTTTTAACCCATGTGGTTAGGTGGAATCGTATTACCTAATCTTTTTTAAATGGGCTTTCTAAAAAAAATTCTAGAAAATTTTAGCCTTGATTCACGCATGGCATAATGTTTTTCGCACTTTCTACTTCGTGTCTTCCACAAAATACCACTTTTTACCACAAAAACCCACGAAACCCCACAATGCCTTAAAAAGCCAATACTTGCTAATAGAGGTACAAATAGTACATATAGACTGGTACATATAGGAACATTAAAGTTA